>OGDV01000005.1_pt1 | contig 225422 bp, 183 predicted proteins | sample 1570511 | NCBI WGS metagenome assembly OGDV01 (sample SAMEA2582179, study PRJEB24529) | metagenome | reverse complement strand
TCCATGTCACTTTGAGTGCCCACACAGATTGTCTGATAAATTGTTAAAGAGCAGTTGCGACGCGCTTTAGCGCTCTGTCGCGAGGTGGCGTATATTACGCTTTCCTCTTTCAGAGTCAACCCGTTTTTCAGGATTTTTCTCTGCAACCGAACCGGCTGTTTGTGTGAAGTGATTCACATCCGCCGTGTCGATGGAGGCGCATTATAGGGAGTTCTCGAGCGTCCGCAATAGAAAAATGGCAGAAAAATGACTGACTGCTGCATTCCCCAGCAAAACCCCGCTTTATACCTCGTTACACACAGAATTATCCACAGGAGAGCGTAAAAACATGACCGCTAGCCCCGTGGATCGCCAGCTATATAGAAGGAGATTCACCGGCCTGGAGAGAAACATAAAAATTCGCGAGCGTTGCGCAAACGTTTTCGTTACAATGCCGCGCTATGACACGGATGCCCGGTTGGGTGCGTTAGGTGAGTTTTTAGGCAAAAACTCACCTAACGCTCTCTGTAATGTTCAAATCCTGGGGATTTAATACCATGCAACAACGTCGTCCAGTCCGCCGCGCTCTGCTCAGTGTTTCTGACAAGGCCGGTATCGTCGAATTCGCGCAGGCGCTTTCCGCTCGTGGTGTCGAGCTGCTGTCCACCGGCGGCACCGCTCGCCTGCTGGCAGATAAAGGCCTGCCGGTTACCGAAGTCTCTGACTACACCGGTTTCCCGGAAATGATGGATGGACGCGTGAAGACCCTGCATCCGAAAGTACACGGCGGCATCCTCGGTCGTCGCGGTCAGGATGACGGTATCATGCAGCAACACGGTATCGCGCCTATCGATATGGTTGTCGTTAACCTTTACCCGTTCGCCCAGACCGTCGCTCGTGAAGGATGCTCGCTGGAAGACGCGGTGGAAAACATCGATATCGGCGGCCCGACCATGGTGCGCTCCGCGGCGAAGAACCATAAAGATGTCGCCATCGTAGTTAAGAGCAGCGACTACGACGCCATCATTAATGAGATGGACGCCAACGAAGGTTCCCTCACGCTGGCCACCCGCTTCGACCTCGCCATTAAAGCCTTCGAACACACCGCCGCTTACGACAGCATGATCGCCAACTACTTCGGCAGCATGGTTCCGGCCTATCACGGCGAAAGCAAAGAAGCCGCTGGCCGCTTCCCGCGTACCCTGAATCTGAACTTCATTAAGAAGCAGGATATGCGCTACGGCGAAAACAGCCACCAGCAGGCGGCTTTCTATATAGAAGAGAATGTAAAAGAGGCCTCCGTGGCGACCGCCACTCAGCTGCAGGGCAAAGCGCTCTCCTATAACAACATTGCCGATACCGATGCGGCGCTGGAGTGCGTGAAAGAGTTCAACGAGCCGGCCTGCGTTATCGTCAAGCATGCCAACCCGTGCGGCGTTGCCGTCAGCGACTCGATTCTTGACGCCTACGATCGCGCTTACAAAACCGACCCGACCTCCGCGTTCGGCGGCATCATTGCCTTTAACCGCGAGCTGGATGCTGAAACCGCGCAGGCGATCATCTCTCGCCAGTTCGTCGAAGTGATCATCGCGCCGTCCGCCAGCGAAGAAGCGCTGAAAATCACCGCCGCGAAGCAGAACGTCCGCGTACTGACCTGCGGCCAGTGGGATACTCGCGTTGCCGGCCTCGATTTCAAACGCGTTAACGGTGGTCTGCTGGTTCAGGACCGCGATCTCGGCATGGTCACCGCAGGTGAACTGCGCGTGGTCAGCAAACGTCAGCCAACCGAGCAGGAACTGCGCGATGCGCTGTTCTGCTGGAAAGTGGCGAAATTCGTCAAATCCAACGCCATCGTTTATGCCAAAGATAATATGACCATCGGCATAGGCGCCGGTCAGATGAGCCGCGTCTACTCGGCGAAAATCGCCGGAATTAAAGCCGGTGATGAAGGTCTGGAAGTGAAAGGTTCCGCCATGGCCTCTGACGCTTTCTTCCCGTTCCGCGACGGCATCGATGCCGCAGCCGCGGTAGGCATCACCTGCGTTATTCAGCCGGGCGGCTCTATCCGTGACGACGAAGTGATTGCCGCCGCTGACGAACACGGCATCGCCATGATCTTCACCGACATGCGCCACTTCCGCCATTAATTCCTGGAGCAGCAGATGAAAGTATTAGTAATCGGTAACGGCGGGCGCGAGCACGCGCTGGCCTGGAAAGCGGCTCAGTCGCCGCTGGTTGATACCGTCTATGTCGCGCCGGGCAACGCCGGTACCGCCCTGGAGCCGTCGCTGCAAAACGTCGCCATCGGCGTCACCGATATTCCGGCCCTGCTACGCTTCGCGCAGGATGAGAAAATCGATCTGACCATCGTTGGCCCGGAAGCGCCGTTGGTCATTGGCGTGGTCGATGCGTTCCGTGCCGCAGGGCTCGCCATCTTCGGGCCAACCGAAGGCGCCGCGCAGCTGGAAGGTTCAAAAGCCTTCACCAAAGATTTTCTCGCCCGTCATCATATTCCGACGGCGGAATACCAGAACTTCACCGAAGTGGAGCCTGCGCTGGCTTATCTGCGCGAGAAAGGCGCGCCGATCGTCATCAAAGCCGACGGTCTGGCGGCGGGTAAAGGCGTTATCGTGGCGATGACCCTCGAGGAAGCCGAAGCGGCGGTCAAAGATATGTTGGCCGGCAACGCCTTTGGCGACGCAGGCCACCGCATCGTGATTGAAGAGTTCCTCGATGGCGAAGAGGCTAGCTTTATTGTGATGGTCGACGGCGAGCACGTCCTGCCGATGGCCACCAGCCAGGATCACAAGCGCGTCGGCAACGGCGATACCGGCCCGAACACCGGCGGGATGGGGGCGTACTCCCCGGCGCCGGTGGTTACTGACGAAGTCCACCAGCGCACCATGGAGCGGATTATCTGGCCAACCGTGAAAGGCATGGCCGCTGAAGGCAACACCTATACCGGTTTCCTCTACGCCGGTCTGATGATCGACAAGCAGGGCAACCCGAAGGTGATTGAGTTCAACTGCCGCTTTGGCGACCCGGAAACCCAACCGATCATGCTGCGCATGAAGTCCGACCTGGTCGAGCTGTGCCTCGCCGCCTGCGCGGGCAAGCTGGACGAGAAAACCTCCGAGTGGGATGACCGCGCGTCGCTGGGCGTGGTGGTTGCCGCCGGCGGCTATCCGGGCAGCTACAATACGGGCGATGAGATCTACGGCCTGCCGCAGCAGGAAGTCGCAGACGGTAAGGTCTTCCACGCCGGCACCAAACTGTCTGACGACCAGCGCGTGGTCACCAACGGCGGGCGCGTGCTGTGCGTCACCGCGCTGGGTGACTCCGTAGCGCAGGCGCAGCAGCGCGCCTATCAGCTGCTGACCGACATTCGCTGGGACGGTAGCTTTAGCCGTAGCGATATCGGCTGGCGCGCCATCGAACGTGAAAAGGCTAACGGCTAAGTTTCGCCAGCAGCGTTTTGCGCGTAATGCCTAACTGACGGGCGGCTTCAGTTTTGTTGCCGCCCGTTTTTTCCAGCGCCGCCAGAATCACCTCTTTCTCCACTTCCACTAACGGCTGAATTCCCCCCTCCTCGCTCCCGCCTGATGGCAGCGGCGTACCGGCGATCGCCAGGGGCAGTTCTCGCTCAGAGATATAGTTTCCGGTCAGTAGCACCACCGCCCGCTCCACCGCGTTTTCCAGCTCGCGAATATTGCCCGGCCAGGGATAGTGGATCAGCAGGTCCATCGCCTGTGGCGTGAACCCCTTTACCGTCTTACGATTGCGTTCGGTATAGCGTTTGAGAAAATGCTGCGCCAGCTGCGGAATATCTTCCCGTCGCCGGCGCAGCGGCGGTATCTCGATGGTCACAACGTTGAGTCGGTAATAGAGATCCTGGCGAAAGCGCCCGGCGCTCACCTCTTCCGCAAGGTTGCGATGGGTGGCGGCGATAAGCCGCACATCAACGGCAAGCGTCTGGTTGCTGCCGACCCGCTGCACCTCCCGCTCCTGAATCGCCCGCAGCAAGCGGACCTGCATCACTGGCGAGATATCGCCTATCTCATCAAGAAACAGCGTGCCGCCATCCGCTTCGACAAAGCGTCCTTCCCGCCGCCGATCCGCCCCGGTAAACGCCCCTTTTTCATGGCCGAAGAGTTCCGACTCCAGCAGTGACTCATTCAGCGCCGCGCAGTTGAGCGTGACCAACGGCTTGTCACGACGCTCGCTGCAGGCGTGGATGGCGTGCGCCACCAGCTCCTTACCGGTTCCCGACTCCCCATAAATCAGCACCGTCGCGTCCGAAGGGGCCACCAGCGTAATATCGTTAAGAAGCGCCTGCATCGCCGGGCTGTCGCCAATCATGCCCCACCGTGAATCCGTCGCAACGCTGGGGTCGCTCTCGCTCTGCCGGGTGTGCGCCAATGCCTGAACCAGCGTCTGCTGCAGGGTGTCAAAATCCAGCGGTTTAACCAGATAATCCAGCGCCCCGGACTTAATAGCTTCTACCGCCGTACCGACGCTGGAAAACGCCGTCATGATCAGCACCGGTATCGCCGGGTTATAGGCCTTAATCTCTTTTAACGTTGCGATACCGTCCATCTCCGCCATACGGATATCGCACAGCACCAGGTCGAAGACCTGCTGATGGATCTGCTCCAGCGCCTGCAGGCCGTTGTGAGCCAACCCCACCTGATAGCCCCAGCCGCGCAGCAGCGCCTGCAGGATCGTGCAGTGGCTGATGTCATCATCAACGACCAGAATCTGTACTTTATCGCTGCTCATCTTCCCTCCGTTGAGCATCCACCGGTAACCAAAGCGTAAATATCGCTCCAGCTCCCGGCTGACTTTCGGCGCGGATCGTCCCGCCATGTTGTTCGATAATATTCTGCACTACGGCCAGCCCCAGCCCGGTGCCGTCCGCCTTGGTGGTGAAATACGGCGTGAAGATAGCCTGTAACTCTTCATCGCTCATCCCCTTACCGCTATCCGTGACGACGATTTTCACCCGCTGACGATCGGCTTCGCTTGCTGTTACGCGAATGACGCCGTCACGGCCAATCGCCTGCATTGCATTCAGGTACAGATTCAACAGCACCTGATTCAGGCGATCGGGGTCGGCGCTGATCGTGGTTAACTCAGGTCGCGGAGTAAATTGCAGCGCGATCCCGCGGCTCTGCGCATCCTGGCTTACCAACTGCAATGAGTGGCGGATAAGCGCGTTGATATCGACTGTCTGGTAGTTTAGATGGGCGGGCCGGACCAGCTCCAGCAGCTCGCTGACCACCCGGTTCAGGCGATCAGCCTCTTTGGCCATCACCTGGGCTAACTGATGCGACTCGCCGCCAGGCGACGTGCGCTCGGCAAAATATTTCGCCAGCCCTTTAATCGACGAGAGCGGGTTGCGGATCTCGTGCGCGACCCCTGCCGCCAGATGGCCAAGCGCCACCAGCTTTTCCTTGCGGGCCATCGCCTCCAGCAGCTGTTTCCGCGAGCGACGATAGCGGCGGAACCAGAACTGAGCGAGGATCGTCGCCGCTATCACCAGCGCGGCGGCACCCAGCATGATGGCCATATTCCGCTGCCCGCGGGCCTGCGCGGCATCCAGCTCGCGGCTATCAAAGGCGATAAAAATCACCTGCGGGACGGTGGCCTGAGCCAGGGCGCTATTGCCGCGGTTCATCATTCCCATATGGTGGCCGCGGGCCGGATTAAGCGGGCGAAAATGGCGATAGATCTCCAGCGCCGGCTGCGGTTCGCTAAGCCGGCGCCAGCGGGCCTGTTCGCCAACCGCTAACGCACGCATCTGCGCCGGGCTATACAGCGTTTTACCCACCTGCTGCGGATCGCTATGGGCGATAATTTTACCGTTTTCATCGGTCACCGCGAACCACAGGACACCCGGTTGCCAGGCCATCTCTTCCAGCAGGGCCTGCAGCTGCGCATGATGCATACGCATCCCCATCCCGACGCGCGTGCCGGACTCCAGCGCGCGGATCAGCACGCTCCCTTTCTCTTCAATGGTTTGTCGGGCAGCGGTCGTCTCGCGACCGTAGTCGCGGACGATCATCGCGGAGAACAGCATGACCAGCAGCACAACCGTGCCGGTCAGCAGCCAGCTCAGCGCGCCAGCGGCGGCGTCCCGGGAGAGAGATTTGATCTTCATCGGCGAGTCCTTGTCATCTCTTTTTCACTATCTGCAGGCTCCTTCAGCAGAAATCATGCCATGTTTCCGCGCGGCCAATCCTGCTCTCAAACATATCGCCTGCGCTTAAGCGAGTAAAAATGACTCGCCTGACCCTGGCGGAACGGGTCATTTTTACTCGCTCTCCTCGGCAAAGGCTTCGGCAGGCCGACACAGACGGGCTTTTTCAGACTGGCATGGAAGATGCAATACCGAAGGAAACCACACAGGAGAAAATGCCATGAAACGGAACCGTACCTTACCTCTCGCCCTCGTTACCTTTGCCGCGCTGACCTTCGCCAGCAACGCGGCCTGGGCCAACCACCACTGGGGCAACAATAACGGGATGGGCAACCAGGGCTACAGTCAGCTGACCCAGGAGCAGCAGGCTACCGTGCAAAAGCTGCATAACGATTACTATGCGCAAACCAGCGCCCTGCGCCAGCAGCTGCAGTCCAAACGCTATGAGTACAATGCGCTGCTCACGGCGCAAAAGCCGGACAGCGGGAAGATTGAAGCTGTCGCTCAGGAGATGGAAGGCTTACGCCAGAAGCTGGATCAGCAGCGGGTGAAGTTTGATATCGCCCTGGCTGAGGCAGGCGTTCCCCGCGGCGCAGGAATGGGATATGGCGGCTGTCGCGGTAGCGCCGGCGGTCATATGGGCATGAACCACTGGTAAAGGTTAGAAGCTTTTTTCCGTCGGCTGCCAGGTGCAGAAGTTTTCATTGGCGACCAGCAGCAGTTGAGAGCCTTCCGGCGCCTCCAGCCAGGCAATGCTCACAGCGGCGGAAGCGTGGCTCTGGCGGCGTTCAATGTGCGCCAGGGCCCGGCTATCGAGGTCGGGCGTAACCGTCTGCCCTTCGCAGGTCAGCACGGTATGCGCGGCAGCGTTCCAGCGCCCCTGCCGCAGGACGACCCGCCCCTGGCGGAGGGCGTCGCTGGTCTGGCGGATCTGCTCGGCGCGATAACGATATAGCGCGACCTGGTCGCTGGAGAGCTGCTGCTTCTGCCCGTCCACTTCCCGTTGCATAAAGCTCAGATCGCCCTGCGCGTCGAAACGGGCGCGAATATGTTCCGGCGGTTTGCCATAGACATTGAGTTCGATAAGCGCCAGTTGATCGCCCTGCCAGCGATATTCGCTGGTCGAGGTGTCCCCGTGACGCCACGGGCTGAAGGCGGCGAGAAGATGGACTTCATCGCCAGAATCTTTACGCCAGATGCGCATCGCTCCCTGATTGTCCGCATATCCGCTGGCGGTAAACGGCGGTAGCGACGTGTCGTGGCTGCAGGCAGTCAGCAACAGGATGCCCGCCAGCGCCAGAGGCCGGCGCCAGACAGACAAAAGGGGCTTAATAGCCCCTTCGATAAAACTGTTCACTGCCACGCGGTCTTACTTAACTGCGTCTTTCAGTGCTTTGCCAGAAACAAATGCCGGCACGTTAGCTGCAGCGATTTTGATCTCTTTACCGGTCTGCGGGTTGCGGCCAGTACGCTCAGCGCGGTGGTTCACTTTGAAGGTACCGAAACCAACCAGTTGAACAGCATCACCTTCTTTCAGAGACTCAGTAATTGCAGCCAGGGTAGATTCCAGGGCAGCTTTAGCCTGTGCTTTGGACAGGTCAGCTTTGTCCGCAATTACATCAATCAGTTGAGTCTTGTTCATAAGTTATCCTTACAATGTGTTTATCGCTTGCTAAGCATCGAGTGCGACGGAAATGCCAAAAAAGCACCCTCCTGCATACACGCACCGATAGCCACTTTTTTTCGCCCTCCAAATGTAGACCAGACGGGGGGCGGAATGGAAGCCTTCAGACGCTACAATTCAGGCGGTAAATCACGTTTTCTGGTCTCACTGCTGAAAATTTATACCAATATTGCTCTCGCCAGCCTCGCGCAGGTCCGCGCGCAGGCCTTTTATCAGCTCAAGATCACGCTCTTCACAGTCGGCCAGCAGGCGGAAAATTTCCCACTGAATATCCCATTCCTGCTCTACCGCCGGATTCGCTTTCAACTCTTCGTCGGTCATTTCGCGACCTTCCTGGGTCATTTCCAGCATCGCCACGGTGGTGATGGAGGTCTTGCTCACCTCGATCGCGTGCTCGAGCGTTTCGCCGCTCAGACGAGAATGAATCAGTTCACTCAACGCCACGCAAGCGTCTATGGCCGGATAGACACCGTACATGTCGAAATCATCTGCCGCCGGGATCGCCTCTTCCAGCTTCTCCAGCTGGCTGTCGAAATTCACCTTCGCATCTTTAACCGTCAGCGTTTCCCAGATCAGGTCCAGGATACGACGATAAAGCAGGCCGTCGCCAAACTCGGTTTGCTTGCAGAACATCGCGTAGTTGGGATACATACGTTCGCACAGGCAGGCCATAAAAGTGACATGCTGCCAGCTTTCCAGCTTCTCCAGGCGCAGGTGAATCGGGTTTTGTAACATGATGAATTCTCGAAGTCAGAAATTAGGCGCAGTGTACCTGAATCAGCTGTGATTTGCTTGCCAACGCACAAACGACGGACGACGGGACGCCACCGCATCGGCCCAGCGCGTCGGCTCGGGCAGACGGTAGCCTCGCATGCAGCGCTCAACCCACATTAAAGCGCTGTCCATGCCTACCCGGTGGCCGGTGCTAATAAACAGCGGGTTGCAGCGCACTTTGCTGCGCCAGACCCAGGCCAGTTGCTCATTTTTATCCATCAGCGGGGCCAGCGCGCCAGGCTCATCACCCAGGTCGCCGATTTTGCCGCACAGGCGTTTTTTCGCCACTCCGATAGTCGGCACATCAATCATCAGGCCAAAATGGCTGGCGACGCCCAATCTCCGGGGATGAGAAATGCCGTGTCCGTCAACGAAGAGCAGGTCCGGTTTTTGCGAAAGCTGCTCCCACGCCGCCAGCAGCGCAGGCGTTTCGCGAAACGAGAGAAAGCCGGGAATATAGGGCATAGAGGTGGCGACCCGCGCCACCTGATACTCCACCAGCTCAAGCTCAGGCCAGGTCAGCAGCACCATCGCAGCCCGGGTGATCTCCCCTTCCTGCTCAAACCCGACGTCCGCGCCGCCGATCAACGCCGGCGGGTCGCGATCCAGTCGATCCGCACGCTCTACCGACGCGGCTAACTGTTGCTGTTGGGTACGTAGTGCGGCTAAATCCATAGGGCTTATCTCCTACTGGTGATAGGGTGCGGACAGACGGTGCACAGCCTCAACAAAGACGCCCGCATGCTCGGGGTCAACGTCCTGATGAATACCGTGTCCAAGGTTAAAGACGTGGCCTTCCCCCTGGCCAAAGCCGGCAAGAATAGTCGCCACTTCTTCTTCAATACGCGGGGCGGACGCATAGAGCATCGACGGATCCATATTGCCCTGTAGCGCTACTTTGTTACCCACGCGACGGCGAGCATCGGCAATATCGGTGGTCCAGTCGAGACCCAACGCATCGCAGCCGGTCTCCGCCATCGCTTCCAGCCACTGACCACCGCCTTTGGTGAACAGAGTCACCGGCACGCGGCGGCCTTCGTTTTCCCGCAGCAGGCCATCGACGATCTTATGCATGTAGTAGAGGGAGAACTGCTGATAGTCGCGGCCGGTCAGCACCCCGCCCCAGGTGTCAAAAATCATCACCGACTGCGCGCCGGCTTTGATCTGCGCGTTGAGATACAGGGTAACGCTCTTCGCCAGCTTATCCAGCAGCGCATGCAGCGCCTGCGGCTCGGCGTACATCATCTTTTTAATCACGGTGAAAGCCTTGCTGCTGCCGCCCTCCACCATGTACGTAGCCAGCGTCCATGGACTACCGGAAAAACCGATCAGCGGCACTTCGCCTTTCAGTTCGCGGCGAATGGTGCGCACGGCGTTCATTACATAGCCCAGCTCCTGCTCCGGATCCGGGATCGGCAGCTTGTCGACGTCGGCTTTACTTTTTACCGGCGAGGTGAAGCGCGGACCTTCGCCAGCTTCAAAGTACAGCCCCAGCCCCATGGCGTCCGGGATGGTCAGGATGTCCGAAAAGAGGATCGCCGCGTCCAGCGGGTAACGGCGCAGCGGCTGGAGAGTCACTTCGCAGGCCAGCTCGGCATTTTTACACAGCGACATAAAGTCGCCCGCTTGCGCACGGGTGGCTTTGTACTCCGGTAAATAGCGGCCCGCCTGGCGCATCATCCACACCGGGGTGACATCAACCGGCTGACGCAGCAGCGCGCGCAGGTAACGATCGTTCTTCAGTTCGGTCATTTTTACATTCCTTTAGCGTTGATACGCCCAGTGTAACATGTCACTCGAACTCTGCCCGACACATCGCGACGGTATCTTCGATAAGCCGCCGCGCCACTGTCCCCGGCGGCGGCAGAAGCGGCAGGTCGTCATAGCGATACCAGTCCGCGGTCAGTAACTCTTTTTTGTCGACCACGATCTCGCCATCTGCGTAATCCGCCATAAAGGCGGTCATCAGCGACTGCGGGAACGGCCATGGCTGAGAGGTCACGTAACGCAGGTTTTTTACCCGAATACCGCTCTCCTCCATCACCTCGCGAGCCACCGCCTGCTCAAGGGTTTCGCCGACCTCGACAAAGCCGGCCAGCACGGTGTGCACGCCGTTGCGATGGCGCGTATGTTGCGCCAGCAGGATCGCATCGTCGCGACGGATTGCCACGATAATGCAGGGGGCAATTTGCGGGTAGTAACGTTCACGGCAGTGGCTGCACAGCATCGCCCATTCGCTTTTGCTGGCATGCATCGGGTGGCCGCAGTAACCGCAAAATTTATGCGAGCGATAAAATTCGGCGAGCTGGATCCCCCGCCCAGCCAGCTGGAAGAGTCCCGGATCCTGATCCAGCACCTGGCGCAACGATCCCATGTCATGGCGACGATCCTGGCGCACCATCCACACGGACTCGCCCTGCCACTCGCCAATATGCAGCGCATGCTGGCCGACAAGATCGAAATTAACCGCTTCGCCATGTGGTAATTCTCCACCAGGCAACCATAATTTTTGTTCGTGACTGACAACCCACCAGCCGCGATCTAATTTTTCAATAATACGATCCATATCTATTGCACTACCTTTGCTTCACTGGCATGTTGTTAACATTATATTTACATTTTGGTGAGCAGATTTAAATCAAAACTAGCGGAGTCAATCATGCTAAACCAGCTGGAAAATCTGACGGAGCGCGTTGGCGGTAGTAATGAACTGGTCGATCGCTGGCTACAAGTGCGTAAGCATCTGCTCGTGGCTTACTACAACCTGGTTGGCCTGAAACCGGGCAAAGAGTCGTTTATGCGGCTAAACGAAAAGGCGCTGGATGACTTTTGCCAAAGTCTGGTGGATTACCTCTCATCCGGTCATTTTAGTATTTATGAACGCATTATTGGCGAAATGGAAGGCGATACCCCTCTTTTAGCCGCCACCCGGCTTTACCCGCAGCTGGAAGCCAATACCCAGCAGATGATGGACTACTACGATACCTGCCTCGAAAACGCCATCGATCACGATAACTATCTTGAATTTCAGCAGGCGCTGTCGGATATCGGCGAGTCGCTGGAGGCGCGTTTCGCGCTGGAAGATAAACTGATCGCCCTGGCTGTCGCCCATAACCTGAGCAATGACGTGCGCGATAATATTGCGCCGACCGCTTGAGTTGTGAACCGTTAACGCGTAATTTACGTACATTATCCCTCTGCGGAGGGATTTCATCTTGTCGGAGTGCCTATTTTCCATGCGCAGGCTAACGTGGAAAAGGCTGAGACCGTTAATTCGGGATCCGCGGAACCTGATCAGGCTAATACCTGCGAAGGGAACAAGAGTAAACTGCTGTTCGCGTCAGTCCGTCAGGGCCGATCGCATCTGTTACTCCATCCGTCGTCTGACAAGCCATGTCCTTTTTTAACTGGAATGCGCTATGTCTACTACCAAACTAACCCGTCGGGAACAACGCGAGCACGCGCAGCGATTCATTGATACGCTGGCGGGTACCGCTTTTCCTAATTCACGCCGCATCTATGTTCACGGCTCACAAGCGGATATCCGCGTCCCGATGCGTGAAATTCAGCTCAGCCCAACTCTCGTCGGCGGCGATAAAGATAACCCCCGGTACGAAACCAACGAACCGATCCCGGTGTATGACACCTCCGGGCCGTATGGCGACCCGGATATTAGCATTGATGTCCGCCAGGGGCTGGCAAAGCTGCGCCAGCCGTGGATCGACGCGCGTAACGACTGCGCGCCGCTCAGCGAACGCAGCTCGGCCTATACCAAAGCGCGGCTGGCCGACGACGGTCTCGATGAGCTGCGCTTCAGCGGCCTGCTGACGCCCAAACGCGCCGTCGTTGGCAAATGCGTTACCCAGCTGCACTACGCCCGCCAGGGGATAGTCACCCCGGAGATGGAGTTCATCGCCATTCGCGAAAACATGGGTCGCGAACGTATCCGCAGCGAGGTTCTGCGCCAGCAGCACGCAGGTGAAGGCTTCGGCGCCCACCTACCGGAAAACATCACCCCCGAGTTCGTTCGCGATGAAGTGGCCGCCGGACGCGCCATCATCCCCGCCAACATCAACCACCCGGAGTCTGAACCGATGATTATCGGCCGCAACTTCCTGGTGAAAGTGAATGCCAATATCGGCAACTCGGCGGTGACCTCTTCCATCGAAGAAGAGGTCGAGAAACTGGTCTGGTCAACCCGCTGGGGCGCCGACACGGTGATGGACCTCTCCACCGGCCGCTATATCCACGAAACCCGCGAGTGGATCCTGCGCAACAGCCCGGTGCCGATTGGTACCGTGCCGATTTACCAGGCGCTGGAGAAGGTCAACGGCATCGCCGAGAATCTCACCTGGCAAGTCTTCCGCGATACCCTGCTGGAACAGGCCGAGCAAGGCGTCGACTACTTCACGATTCACGCCGGCGTACTGTTGCGCTACGTCCCGATGACGGCGAAGCGCCTGACCGGTATCGTCTCGCGCGGCGGCTCAATCATGGCTAAGTGGTGCCTGTCGCATCATCAGGAAAACTTCCTCTACCAGCATTTCCGCGAAATCTGCGAAATCTGCGCCGCCTATGACGTGTCGCTGTCGCTGGGCGATGGCCTGCGCCCCGGCTCCATTCAGGATGCCAACGACGAGGCGCAGTTTTCCGAGCTGCGCACCCTCGGCGAACTGACGAAAATCGCCTGGGAATATGACGTGCAGGTGATGATTGAAGGCCCTGGCCACGTGCCGATGCAGATGATCCGCCGCAATATGACCGAACAGCTGGAGCACTGCCACGAAGCGCCATTCTACACCCTGGGGCCGCTCACCACTGATATCGCGCCGGGCTACGACCATTTCACCTCTGGTATCGGCGCGGCAATGATCGGCTGGTTCGGCTGCGCCATGCTGTGCTATGTCACGCCGAAAGAGCATCTCGGCCTGCCCAACAAAGAGGATGTCAAACAGGGGCTGATTACCTACAAAATCGCCGCCCACGCCGCCGACCTCGCGAAAGGCCATCCCGGGGCGCAGATCCGCGACAACGCGATGTCAAAAGCGCGTTTTGAATTCCGCTGGGAAGACCAGTTCAACCTCGCGCTCGACCCGTTCACCGCGCGGGCCTATCACGATGAAACCCTGCCGCAGGAGTCCGGCAAAGTCGCCCACTTCTGCTCCATGTGCGGGCCGAAATTCTGTTCGATGAAAATCACTCAGGAGGTCCGCGACTACGCCGCGAAGCAAAGTATCGAAGCCGGCATGGCCGATATGTCGAATAACTTCCGCGCCCGCGGCGGCGAAATCTACCTGAAACAGGAGGAAGCCTGATGTATCAACCTGATTTTCCACCCGTCCCGTTTCGTCTCGGACTCTACCCGGTGGTGGACAGCGTGGCGTGGATTGAGCGCCTGCTCGAAGCTGGGGTACGTACCCTTCAGTTACGCATCAAAGACCGGCGCGACAGCGAAGTTGAGGATGACGTGATCGCCGCCATCGCCCTTGGTCGCCGCTATCACGCCCGACTGTTCATTAACGATTACTGGCAACTGGCGATTAAGCACCAGGCCTATGGCGTGCATCTCGGACAAGAAGATCTGGAAACCACCGATCTGAGCGCTATCCGCCAGGCCGGGCTGCGTCTTGGCGTCTCTACTCACGATGATATGGAAATTGATGTCGCCCTTGCGGCGCGCCCCTCTTACATCGCGCTAGGTCACGTCTTCCCGACGCAAACCAAACAGATGCCTTCCGCGCCGCAGGGCCTCGAGCAGCTTGCCAGACATATTCAACGCCTGGCGGATTACCCCACCGTGGCGATCGGCGGAATTAGCCTGGAAAAGGCGCCGGGGGTACTGGCGACCGGCGTCGGCAGCATCGCGGTGGTCAGCGCCATCACCCAGGCGGCGGACTGGCGGGCAGCGACCAACCAACTGCTGGCGCTGGCGGGAGCGGGCGATGAATGATCACGACTTTATGCGCTATAGCCGCCAGCTGCTGCTGGAGGATATTGCCATCGAAGGGCAGCAGAAGCTGTTAGCCAGTCGAGTGCTGATTATCGGCCTTGGCGGGCTGGGCTCCCCGGCGGCGCTCTATCTGGCCGGGGCTGGCGTCGGGACGCTGACCCTGGCCGATGACGACGCGGTGCATCTCAGCAACCTGCAACGGCAGATCTTGTTCACCAGCGCGGATATCGATCGGCCAAAAGCCGCAGCGGCACAGACCCGGCTCAGCCAGCTAAACCCGCAGATCAAACTGGTAGCGCTCCAGCAGCGCTTAAGCGGCGAGGCGCTCCGCGCCGAAGTGGCGAAAGCGGACGTGGTGCTGGACTGTACCGATAATATGGTCACCCGCCAGGCGATCAATGCCGCCTGTGTGGCCCTCGATACCCCGTTAGTGACCGCCAGCGCCGTGGGCTTCGGCGGTCAGCTGATGGTGCTCACCCCGCCCTGGACGCAGGGCTGCTATCGCTGCCTGTGGCCGGAAAGCGATGAACCGCAGCGCAACTGCCGCACCGCGGGGATCGTCGGCCCGGTGGTCGGCATGATGGGCACCCTGCAGGCGCTGGAGACAATTAAGTTGCTCAGCGGCATGGCGACGCCGCGCAACACCCTGCGGCTGTTCGACGCCCGCACCAGCAACTGGCGCGCCCTTGCGCTACAGCGTTCCCGGAGCTGCCCGGTGTGCGGAGGGCGGCATGCAGATCTGGTTTAACGACGAGCCGCTGGCGTGCGCCGACAATCTCAGCGTCAGCGCCCTGCTGACCCAGCTCGAACAGCAGCAGCCTGGCGTTGCGCTGGCGCTCAATCAACACATCCTGCCGCGCGACCGGTGGGAAGATCATCTCTTGCAGGAAGGCGATCGGGTCCTGCTTTTTCAGGTTATCGCTGGAGGCTGACATGTTACATATTGCAGACAAAACGTTTGAATCCCATCTTTTCACCGGTACCGGCAAATTCGCCGCCCCGGAGGTGATGGTCGAGGCGATTCGCGCCTCGGGCAGCCAGCTGGTAACCCTGGCGATGAAGCGCGTCGATTTACGCCAGCGCAATGACGCCATCCTCGCCCCGCTGCTGGCGGCGGGAGTCAGCCTGCTGCCGAATACCTCGGGCGCCAAGACGGCGGAAGAGGCGGTGTTTGCCGCCCGTCTGGCGCGGGAAGCCCTGGGTACCCACTGGCTGAAGCTGGAGATCCACCCGGACGCCCGCTGGCTGCTGCCCGACCCGATTGAAACCCTGAAAGCGGCGGAGCTGCTGGTCCGCGAAGGGTTCGTGGTGCTGCCCTACTGCGGCGCCGATCCGGTGCTGTGTAAACGACTGGAAGAGGTGGGCTGCGCGGCGGTGATGCCGCTGGGTGCGCCGATCGGCTCCAATCAGGGGCTGGAAACCAAAGCCATGCTGGAGATTATTATCGAGCAGGCGACGGTCCCGGTGGTGGTCGACGCCGGGATCGGCGTCCCGAGCCATGCGGCGCAGGCGCTGGAGATGGGCGCGGACGCGGTGCTGGTCAATACCGCCATTGCCGTCGCCGACGACCCCGTGGCCATGGCCCGCGCCTTCCGTATGGCGATCGATGCCGGATTACTGGCGCGTCAGGCCGGACCGGGGGCACGCAGTACGCAGGCGCAGGCCACCAGCCCGCTCACCGGATTCCTGGAGGCGCTGGCATGAAAACCTTTAGCGATCGCTGGCGGCAGCTGGAGTGGGACGATATCCGCCTGCGCATCAACAGCAAAACCGCCGCCGACGTCGAACGGGCGCTGGCGGCCAAACAGCTCACCCGCGATGATATGATGGCCCTGCTCTCGCCTGCCGCGGCCAATTACCTTGAACCGCTGGCCCAGCGCGCGCAGCGCCTCACCCGGCAGCGCTTCGGCAATACCGTCAGCTTCTACGTGCCGCTGTATCTCTCCAACCTGTGCGCTAACGACTGCACCTACTGCGGCTTCTCGATGAGCAACCGCATTAAGCGCAAGACGCTGGATGCCGCCGAGATTGCCCGCGAGTGCGCCGCGATCCGCAACCTGGGCTTTGAGCATCTGCTGCTGGTGACCGGCGAACATCAGGGTAAGGTGGGAATGGATTATTTCCGTCGGCACCTACCGGCTATCCGCAGCCAGTTTGCCTCGCTGCATATGGAGGTGCAGCCGCTGGCGACTGAAGAGTATGCCGAGCTGAAAACCCTGGGGCTCGACGGGGTGATGGTCTATCAGGAGACCTATCATGAAAGCATGTACGCCCAACACCATCTGAAAGGAAAAAAGCAGGATTTCTTCTGGCGGCTGGATACGCCGGATCGCTTAGGCGCGGCGGGGATCGACAAGATCGGCCTTGGCGCGCTCATCGGCCTTTCCGACAGCTGGCGAGTGGACTGCTTTATAGTCGCTGAGCACCTGCTGTGGCTGCAGCAGCGCTACTGGCGCAGCCGCTATTCGGTCTCCTTCCCGCGCCTGCGTCCCTGCGCCGGCGGTATTGAACCGGCTTCGCTGATGGATGAGCGACAGCTGGTGCAAACTATCTGCGCCTTCCGCCTGCTGGCGCCAGAGGTTGAGCTGTCGCTATCCACCCGCGAATCACCCTGGTTCCGCGACCGGGTGATCCCGCTGGCGATCAATAACGTCAGCGCCTTCTCTAAAACCCAGCCCGGCGGCTACGCCGACGATCATCCGGAGCTCGAGCAATTTGCCCCGCACGACGATCGCCGCCCTGAAGAGGTCGCCAGCGCGCTGGCCGCCCGCGGCCTGCAGCCGGTATGGAAAGACTGGGATAGCTGGCTGGGACGCGCTTCGCAAACCTCATGATGTACAGTGTAAACGCCTTATAATTTTGCGCGCCTGCACGAGAGATGAAAAACGGAGGCTGGCCCGCCCGACGCCGTTTTTCTATTCTGCCCTGGTCAGCAGCGGACGCTGACCAGGGCGAACCTTTTCTTCCTCATTTTCGCCCTGCCTCTCCGCGCTGAGCAGAGGCCTGCACATTATCGCCGAATATAAATCACGATACATGAAGGCCTCAGAGTTATAATTGAGCAATAGTGAACTGATTCGATCGGCAGGCGTCCCAGACGCAACCTGCGTTCGGACCCATGGTTTATACATCCGGGACGATTAACGATTCATGGCTCTACACAACAGAAAGCTCTCTTTTACGACGCCGATCGTCGTGGGGTTTGCCGGTATTTTGCTCAGCTTTATGCTGATCGCTATTTTTGTGACTCTGGCGCAACAGAAAGATTTTCTCGAAGATTATCACGATATTAACCGCAATTTTACCCATAACCTCGCGATCAACTATACGGAAACCCTGCTGCGGGAAAATGATTTTATCCTCGGGCGCGCAGCCGCCTTCTTTGCCCGCAATGACGAACTGAATCGCGCAGTCAATGTGGAGCCGGAGAAAGGGTTAACCACGCTGATGCAGTTACAGAACATGATGCCAAGCGTCTCATCCATCTCGCTGGCGGATACCGAGGGCCACTATCTGCGCGCCCCGGAGGTGCTGGAAAACGAAGACAGCCGGGCTTTCGATCCCAAAACGCGGCCCTGGTTTATCAAACAGGCGGAAGCCAGCACCTTCAGCCACTACACCAGTCCGTATATGGATTATTTCACCCACCATCCGACGATTACCATTTTCAAACCCATCATTACCCCGGAAGGGAAACTCAAGGGCAGCCTGGCCTTTCATCTCGATCTCACCTCCATGGGGTTCGCGCTGCGCCAGATGGTGGCGCCCGTACAGGGGGAATTTTTTGTGGTGCAACGGGATGGCAAAGTGGTCCTGCACTCCGACCCGGGCGCGCTGTTTAAACCCTTCGTCAGGGACGAGCTGATGGATAAAATGACCAGCGGAGAGGGGCAGCTTTACGATCCCGGGAGCGACACCTGGTATTACTATTACTCCTTTACCAATCCCGACTGGTTTGTGATTTTCCGTGTCGATAACGCCACCCTGGTCAATCTGACACGTCATGAGACCAATTTAGTGATCGGCGGTTTCACTCTCGCAGCGATCATTATTATCCTGTTCGGTCTTTATCTGCGTCATGCTTCCCGTACCGTGCTGATGAATATCATCAATGCGATTAAAACCGGTGACGTCAAACGCGCCCCGCGCCTTGAGGCGATGCTGAGTAAAGCGATTGAAACTAATAAACAGCGCGAACTGTCCTACGTCCGCCAGGCGACCATCGACGCTCTCACCGGCTGCAAAAACCGCCGCGCCTTCGACAGCGATATTGCCGCCCTGATGAACGATCACCAGCCGTTCGCCCTCGCGCTGGTCGATATCGATAACTTTAAATCGATCAACGACACCTGGGGCCATCTCAATGGCGATATCGTCCTGCGTAACGTCGCTCGCGAAGGGCTACAGGTCCTCCAGCCGCTGGAGATATCTCTCTATCGCTACGGCGGCGAAGAGTTCGCGGTGGTCTTTCCTGCCGAACATATCGATAACGCCCGCACGCTGCTGGAAACATGGCGGGTAAACGTCGAACGACGCACCTGGCGCGAAGATGGCCTGACGGTCACCTTCAGCGCCGGCCTCGGGGAATGGAATATGGAGCCACTGGATAAGCTGGTGGTGAGCGTCGATGAAGCGCTGTACAAAGCCAAACAGCAGGGTAAAAACCGTATCCTGCGCGCGTAAGACTTCAGCGCCGCCACCGCCCACTTCGGTGGGCTTTTTTATTTTTTCCGGAAAAAATGAAACCGGTTTCAATTATTGTGTGATGCCTTACACACAATCACGGTAAAGCGGTTGTCGCATCGCCAGGGCCGCGATAAAGATAAGATATCACGGAACACAAGGGCCACTGACTATGAAGAATATCGTTTTGTGCTGTGCCGCCGGTATGTCTACCAGCATGCTGGTTCAGCGTATGCAAGATGCCGCGCAGAAGAAGGGTGTTGAGGTCTCTATCAAGGCCGTACCGGTCGCTGAGTTTAAAGATAATCTGGCCGCCGCCGACATTATTTTGCTCGGCCCGCAGGTGAAATATGAGCAGGCGAAGCTGCAGGCGCTGGCCGACCCGTTCGGCAAGAAGGTCGCCGTGATCGATATGATGGACTACGGCATGATGAAAGGTGATGCCGTTCTGGATAAAGCCCTTAAGATGCTGGAGTAATCGATGGAAGATTTAGAAACGATCATCATGGAGCTGCTGGTTAACGCGGGTTCCGCACGTAGCGCGGCGCTGACGGCGCTACAGCTGGCGCGAAAAGGCGATTTTGTCGCCGCGGAGCAGGCCATGGCTGAATCCCATGAGTTCGTCAAACATGCGCATAAAATTCAGACCCAGCTTATCGGCATGGATGAAGGCAGCGGTAAATTGCCGGTCAACCTGATCACCGTGCATTCCCAGGACCATCTGATGAACGCTATGGTCATTCAGGATCTGGCGACCGACATGATTGAACTCTATCGTCGTCTGCCCCTCGCGCAATAATCTCACGGATTTAACGGGCGTCGCTGCCGGCGCCCGTCCTTCTTACAGAAAGCCGTACATCGCCGCGAATATCCAGCCAAACACGCAGGAGACGCCGACGCCGATGAGCCCGGGCAGGATAAAGCTGTGGTTAATCACAAAGCGGCCGATATGGGTGGTCCCTGAGCGATCAAACTGGATCGCCGCCAGATCGCTTGGGTAGGTCGGCAGAATATAGTAGCCATAGCAGGCCGGCGCAGAAGCCACGATATAGGCCGGGTCGACGCCGATGGCCAGGGCTACTGGCACAATCGCCGCCAGCGCTGCCGCCTGGGAGTTCACAAATTTCGAAACCAGTAGCAGCACGATGGCATAAGCCCACGGATACTCTTTTACCATTTCACCAAGCACGCCTTTAATCTCGGTCATGTGCGCGCCAAACATGGTCTCCGCCATCCACGCGATGCCGTACACCGCGACGATAGCGATCATTCCCGAACGAAAGACCTCATTTTTGGAAATCGATGCCGGGTTAGTTTTTGTAATGATGATGATCAGCGCTCCGGAGAGCAGCATAAACATCTGGATAACCAGCACCATCGACAGTGGTTTACCGTCAAAGGCCGGGCGCAGTTCAGAAAAAGCGCCAAGCAGCGCCACCACGGCGATAGAGGCCAGAAAAATCCACATTGCTATCCAGTTGCTGGTCGGCAGGTTTTTGTCCAGCAGGGTCGCCGTATCGCCATAGACGTAATGGCGGTTCTCCGGGAGCGCAATAAACGCCTGGAAGGCTTCGTCCTGATCCAGGTCTTTGCCGCGGAACCAGCTGAAGATACCGATGGCTAAAATACCCAGCAGCGTGGACGGAATGGTTATCGCCAGCAGATCGAGAAACTCCAGGTGTTTCCCGTTAAAGGTAAAATTTCCCAGCATCGCCACCAGCGATACCACCGCCACCGAGACCGGGCTGGCGATGATCCCCATCTGAGCGCCAATGGAGCTGGCGGCCATCGGACGCTCCGGACGAATGTTATTCTTAATCGCCACATCGTAGATAATCGGCAGGATGGTATACACCACGTGGCCGGTACCGCAGAGGATGGTCAGCGTGCAGGTGACGAAAGGCGCCACGATAGAAACATATTTCGGGTTACGCCGCAGCAGCTTCTCGGCAATCTGCAGCATCACGTCTAACCCGCCGGACGCCTGCAGGGTCGCCGAGGCGGCTACCACTGCAATGATCACCAGCATCACATCAACCGGCGGTTTGCCCGGCTGGAGATGAAAAACAAAGACGAGGATCACCAAACCGATGCCGCCCAGCAGCCCCAGCGCAATCCCCCCTTTTCGGGCACCATAAAACAGACAAATTAATATAATAATGAGTTGTATCGCGAATTCCATGCAGCCCCCAGAGCCTGTCCACTCAGATCTAAAAATGATCCCTACCTGCCTCTCGGGATTATTTCTGCGCCAGACCGGGAGAAGCATGAGATGCGGCTATCCCTCTCCAGCGCCGTCGCGCCGAAGATACAGCAACAGAAGTAATCCCATGATTCATCAGGTATTTTGAATATATACCCTTTGAATTGATTATTTTTTGATATGAGTAGAAGTTTTACCCATACATAAAGAAAGGTTTTAGAAAAAGGCTTCTAATAGATATTTTGCATGAATTAATTGCTAAGAAAATGAAGATTTAATATGTCGTAAATGTAATTAATGGCCGGGAAAGCGGCGAAAAATAGACAATAAAAAAAGCCGGTCAGGAAACCTGACCGGCTTTTTAGCAGTGCATCAACGATTAATCGTTGTCAGAACCGCCCAGACCTGCGTTCAGCAGCTCTGCCAGGTTGGCAGACGCTTCTTCCACGCTCACCTGCGGTGCCGCCGGCAGCTCGCCAGCAGCGCGACGGCGCATACGATCCTGGTGATACGCATAACCGGTACCGGCCGGGATCAGACGACCTACGATGACGTTCTCTTTCAGACCGCGCAGTTCGTCGCGTTTGCCCGCAACGGCTGCTTCGGTCAGCACGCGAGTGGTCTCCTGGAACGATGCCGCGGAGATGAAGGACTCGGTGGCCAGAGACGCTTTGGTGATACCCAGCAGATCGCGGGAGAACGTTGCGCCCACTTTGCCGTTCGCTTCCAGTTCGCGGTTCGCGATCTTGACGCGGGAGTATTCCACCTGCTCGCCTTCGAGGAAGTCGGAGCTGCCTGCGCTTTCGATGGTGGCTTTACGCAGCATCTGACGAACGATAACTTCGATGTGCTTATCGTTAATCTTAACGCCCTGCAGACGGTATACGTCCTGGACTTCGTTAACAATGTAACGGGTCACAGCATGTACGCCACGCAGACGCAGAATGTCGTGCGGTGCTTCCGGACCGTCGGAAACCACATCGCCACGTTCCACACGTTCACCTTCGAACACGTTGAGCTGACGCCATTTCGGGATCATCTCTTCGTACGGCTCGCTACCGTCTACCGGGGTGATAACCAGGCGACGTTTCCCTTTGGTTTCTTTACCGAAGGAAATGATACCGCTGATTTCAGCCAGGATAGCCGGCTCTTTCGGACGACGTGCTTCGAACAGGTCCGCAACACGCGGCAGACCACCGGTGATATCCTTGGTACCGCCGGATTCCTGCGGAATACGCGCCAGGGTGTCACCCGAGCTGATCTGTACGCCATCTTCCAGCTGAACAATCGCTTTACCCGGCAGGAAGTACTGAGCAGGCATATCAGTGCCTGGGATCAGAACGTCGTTGCCCTGAGCATCAACAATTTTCAGTGCTGGACGCAGATCTTTACCACCTGCGGTACGTTCTGCAGAGTCCAGAACCACCAGCGAAGACAGACCGGTCAGCTCGTCAGTCTGACGAGTAATGGTCTGGCCGTCGATCATGTCAGTGAAACGGATGAAACCGCTAACTTCGGTGATAACCGGCATGGTGTGCGGATCCCAGTTTGCGACGGTTTCACCGCCGGCAACCTGCTCACCGTCGCCTTTCGCCATAACCGCACCGTAAGGTACTTTATAGCTCTCTTTAGTACGACCGAATTCGTCGATCAGCTTCAGCTCGGTATTACGGGAAGTGATAACCAGCTTACCACTGGAGTTCACAACCGACTTCGCGTTGCTGAGCTTGATGCTACCTTTGTTTTTCACCTGGATGCTGGATTCAGCAGCCGCACGAGATGCCGCACCACCGATGTGGAACGTACGCATCGTCAGCTGTGTACCCGGCTCACCGATGGACTGTGCCGCGATAACGCCGATAGCCTCACCTTTGTTGATGAGGTGGCCACGCGCCAGGTCACGACCATAGCAGTGCGCGCAGACGCCAAAGTCGGTGTCACAGGATACAACGGAACGCACTTTGACGGAGTCAACGGAGTTCGCTTCCAGCAGGTCACACCAGTGCTCATGCAGCAGCGTGTTGCGTGGAACCAGAATATCCGCGGTACCCGGCTTCAGAACATCTTCCGCAGTCACACGACCCAGTACGCGATCGCGCAGCGGCTCTTTAACGTCGCCACCTTCGATAACCGGCGTCATGGTGATGCCTTCCAGGGTGCCGCAGTCGTCTTCAGTGACGACCAGGTCCTGCGCAACGTCAACCAGACGACGAGTCAGGTAACCGGAGTTCGCTGTTTTCAGTGCGGTATCCGCCAGACCTTTACGAGCACCGTGGGTGGAGATGAAGTACTGGAGTACGTTCAGACCTTCACGGAAGTTCGCGGTGATCGGCGTTTCGATGATGGAGCCATCCGGCTTCGCCATCAGACCACGCATACCAGCCAGCTGACGAATCTGTGCCGCAGAACCACGCGCACCGGAGTCGGCCATCATGTAGATGCTGTTGAAGGAAACCTGCTGCTCTTCCTGACCGTCACGGTTAATCACGGTTTCGGTTTGCAGGTTATCCATCATCGCTTTGGATACACGATCGTTCGCCGCAGCCCAGATATCGATAACTTTGTTGTAGCGTTCGCCCGCGGTCACCAGACCGGACTGGAACTGTTCCTGAATCTCAGCAACTTCCGCTTCCGCTTCGCTGATGATTTCGTATTTTTTCTCCGGGATGACCATGTCATCGATACCAACGGATGCACCTGAACGCGCTGCGTAAGCAAAGCCGGTGTACATCGTCTGGTCCGCAAAAATAACGGTCGGTTTCAGACCCAGAATACGGTAACAGGTGTTCAGCATCTTGGAGATCGCTTTCTTACCAAGCGCCTGGTTCACGATAGAGAACGGCAGACCTTTCGGTACGATCATCCACAGAATGGCACGGCCAACGGTCGTGTCTTTCAGGCTGGTTTTCGCGACAAACTCACCATTGTCGTCTTTTTCGTATTCAGTGATACGCACTTTAACGCGCGCATGCAGAGAGGCCAGGCCGGCGCGATAAATACGCTCAGCTTCTTTCGGGCCAGTCAGCACCATGCCTTCGCCTTTGGCGTTAACACTGTCACGGGTCATGTAGTACAGACCCAGTACAACGTCCTGAGACGGAACGATGATTGGTTCGCCGTTCGCCGGGGACAGGATGTTGTTGGTAGACATCATCAGCGCACGCGCTTCCAGCTGGGCTTCCAGCGTCAGCGGTACGTGAACAGCCATCTGGTCACCATCGAAGTCGGCGTTGTATGCCGCACAAACCAGCGGGTGCAGCTGGATGGCTTTACCTTCGATCAGAACCGGTTCGAATGCCTGAATACCCAGACGGTGCAGGGTTGGCGCACGGTTCAGCAGGACCGGGTGTTCGCGGATAACTTCGTCCAGGATATCCCAAACGACAGCTTCTTCGCGCTCAACCATCTTCTTAGCGGCTTTGATGGTGGTGGCCAGGCCACGCAGTTCCAGCTTGCCGTAGATGAACGGTTTGAACAGCTCCAGCGCCATTTTCTTCGGCAGACCGCACTGATGCAGACGCAGGTATGGACCTACGGTGATAACAGAACGACCGGAGTAGTCAACGCGTTTACCGAGCAGGTTCTGACGGAAACGACCCTGTTTACCTTTGATCATATCGGCCAAAGATTTCAGAGGACGTTTGTTAGAACCGGTGATCGCACGACCGCGACGACCGTTATCCAGCAGGGCGTCAACCGCTTCCTGCAGCATACGTTTTTCGTTGCGTACGATGATATCCGGCGCAGCCAGATCCAGCAGACGTTTCAGACGGTTGTTACGGTTGATCACGCGACGATACAGATCGTTGAGGTCAGACGTCGCGAAACGACCACCGTCCAGCGGAACCAGCGGACGCAGATCTGGCGGCAGTACCGGCAGAACGGTCAGGATCATCCACTCCGGCTTGTTGCCAGACTGAACGAAAGCTTCCAGCAGCTTAATGCGCTTGGTCAGCTTTTTACGCTTGGTTTCGGAGTTGGTTTCGTTCAGCTCTTCACGCAGCTGCTCGCATTCCTGCTCCAGATCCATATTGCGCAGCAGCGCCTGGATCGCTTCCGCGCCCATTTTCGCGTCGAATTCGTCACCGAACTCTTCCAGCGCGTCCAGGTACTGTTCTTCCGTCAGAATCTGGTTGCGTTCGAGGTTGGTCATGCCACCTTCGATAACCACATAGGATTCAAAGTACAGTACACGTTCGATATCGCGCAGCGGCATATCCAGCAGCAGACCGATACGGGACGGCAGGGATTTCAGGAACCAGATGTGCGCAGTCGGACATGCCAGCTCGATGTGGCCCATGCGCTCACGACGCACTTTAGTCTGGGTCACTTCAACGCCGCACTTCTCACAGATCACACCGCGGTGTTTCAGGCGCTTGTACTTACCGCACAGGCACTCATAATCTTTTACCGGCCCAAAGATACGGGCGCAGAAAAGGCCGTCACGCTCAGGCTTGAACGTACGGTAGTTAATGGTTTCCGGCTTTTTAACTTCACCGAAAGACCATGAACGGATCATGTCTGGCGAAGCCAGAGCAATTTTGATCGCATCAAACTCTTCGGTTTTAGTTTGCGCTTTCAGAAACTTTAATAAGTCTTTCACGGATTTGCTCCCGTCGGAGTTAGCACATTCCGCTGCCGGGCGTTAACCCGGCAGCAGTGACCTGTTTGAGCGAGAATTACTCGTCTTCCAGTTCGATGTTGATGCCCAGCGAGCGAATTTCTTTCAACAGTACGTTGAAGGATTCCGGCATGCCCGGTTCCATCTGGTGATTGCCGTCCACGATGTTTTTATACATCTTGGTACGACCGTTCACGTCATCAGACTTAACGGTGAGCATTTCCTGCAGGGTGTAGGCCGCGCCGTATGCTTCCAGCGCCCACACTTCCATCTCACCGAAGCGCTGACCACCGAACTGTGCCTTACCACCCAGCGGCTGCTGAGTAACCAGGCTGTAAGAACCGGTGGAACGAGCGTGCATTTTGTCGTCGACCAGGTGGTTCAGTTTCAGCATGTACATGTAACCCACGGTTACCGGACGTTCGAACTGTTCACCGGTGCGGCCATCAAACAGGGTGATCTGACCGGAAGTCGGCAGGTCGCCCAGCTGCAGCAGCTCTTTGATTTCAGCTTCTTTCGCACCGTCGAATACCGGCGTTGCGATCGGCATGCCTTTACGCAGGTTTTCAGCCAGACGCAGAACTTCTTCATCGCTGAAGGTATTCAGGTCAACTTTCTGGCGAACGTCAGCGCCCAGATCGTAAGCACGCTGGATGAATTCGCGCAGTTTCGCGACTTCCTGCTGCTGTTTCAGCATGGCGTTGATCTTATCGCCGATGCCTTTTGCAGCCATACCCAGGTGAGTTTCAAGGATCTGACCGATGTTCATACGAGACGGTACGCCCAGCGGGTTCAGTACGATATCTACCGGCGTACCGTTAGCATCGTGCGGCATATCTTCGATCGGGTTGATCTTAGAGATAACACCCTTGTTACCGTGACGACCTGCCATCTTATCACCAGGCTGGATACGGCGTTTAACGGCCAGATATACCTTAACAATCTTCAGCACGCCCGGTGCCAGATCGTCGCCTTGGGTGATTTTACGGCGTTTCGCTTCGAGTTTTTTCTCGAACTCGTGTTTCAGTTCGTCATACTGCTCAGCCAGCTGTTCCAGCTGATTTTGTTTCTCTTCGTCGGTCAGGCCCAGTTCCAGCCAGCGATCGCGAGGCAGCTTGTCGAGCTTCTCAGCTTCAACGCCACCGGAGACCAGCACCGCGTAGATACGACTGAACAGACCGGCTTCGAGGATCTGCAGTTCTTCAGACAGGTCTTTTTTGGCCTGCTTCAGCTGCATCTCTTCGATTTCCAGAGCACGTTTGTCTTTTTCTACGCCGTCACGGGTGAAGACCTGAACGTCGATAACGGTACCAGAGACACCGTTCGGTACGCGCAGAGAAGAGTCTTTAACGTCAGACGCTTTCTCACCGAAGATCGCGCGCAGCAGTTTCTCTTCCGGCGTCAGCTGGGTTTCACCTTTCGGCGTTACCTTACCAACCAGAATGTCGCCGCCGGTCACTTCCGCACCGATATAAACGATACCGGACTCATCCAGTTTAGAGAGCGCAGCTTCACCCACGTTCGGGATATCAGCGGTGATCTCTTCCGGCCCCAGCTTGGTGTCACGGGACACGCACGCCAGTTCCTGAATGTGGATAGTGGTGAAACGGTCTTCCTGGACAACACGCTCGGAAACGAGGATGGAGTCTTCGAAGTTGTAACCGTTCCACGGCATGAACGCTACACGCATGTTCTGACCCAGCGCCAGCTCACCGAGGTCGGTGGACGGGCCGTCTGCCAGCACGTCGCCGCGCTCAATAGGTTCGCCCAGGGACACGCAAGGCATCTGGTTGATGCAGGTGTTCTGGTTAGAACGGGTGTACTTGGTCAGGTTATAGATGTCGATACCTGCTTCGCCCGGGTACATCTCGTCTTCGTTAACTTTGATAACGATACGGGAAGCATCCACGTACTGAACGGTACCGCCACGTTTAGCCACGGCAGTAACACCGGAGTCAACGGCAACAGCACGTTCCATACCGGTACCAACCAGCGGCTTATCAGCGCGCAGAGTCGGAACCGCCTGACGTTGCATGTTCGCACCCATCAATGCACGGTTGGCGTCATCGTGTTCCAGGAACGGGATCAGGGACGCACCGACGGATACCACCTGCTGGGTGGATACGTCCATGTAGTCAACCTGGTCGCGGCTGAACAAGCTGGATTCGCCTTTGCTACGGCAGGTAACCAGATCTTCTACGAAGTGGCCGTTTTCATCCAGGTTGGAGTTCGCCTGAGCGATAACGTAGTTGCCTTCTTCGATAGCAGACAGGTAGTGAATTTCGTCAGTAACCACACCGTTGGTCACTTTACGATACGGCGTCTCAAGGAAGCCATATTCGTTGGTCTGCGCGTACACGGACAGGGAGTTAATCAGACCGATGTTCGGACCTTCAGGCGTTTCGATCGGACATACGCGACCGTAGTGGGTCGGGTGTACGTCTCGAACTTCGAAGCCTGCGCGCTCACGGGTCAGACCGCCTGGGCCGAGTGCGGAGATACGACGTTTGTGCGTAATCTCAGACAGCGGGTTGTTCTGGTCCATAAACTGAGACAGCTGGCTGGAACCAAAGAACTCTTTCACTGCTGCGGAAATCGGCTTGGCGTTGATCATATCCTGAGGCATCAGGGTATCCAGATCGCCAAGAGACAGACGCTCTTTCACCGCACGCTCTACACGTACCAGGCCAACGCGGAACTGGTTTTCCGCCATTTCGCCAACGGAACGGATACGACGGTTGCCGAGGTGGTCGATATCGTCCACTTCGCCTTTACCGTTACGGATATCGATGAGCTTCTTCATCACTTCGATGATGTCGTCTTTGCTCAGGATACCGGAACCTTCGATTTCGTCGCGCAGCAGAGAACGGTTGAACTTCATACGACCAACCGCGGACAGATCGTAGCGGTCTTCAGAGAAGAACAGGTTCTCAAACAGACTTTCAGCGGCTTCACGAGTCGGCGGCTCGCCAGGGCGCATCATGCGGTAGATTTCTACCAGCGCGCTCAGACGATCGTTAGTCGGGTCGACGCGTACCGTTTCAGAGATGTACGGGCCGTGGTCCAGATCGTTGGTGAACAGCGTTTCGATACGCTTGTGGCCAGACTGGCTCAGCTTAGCCAGCAGATCCAGGCTCAACTCCATGTTCGCCGGGCAGATCAGTTCGCCAGTCGCTTCATCGATATAGTCTTTAGCCGCCACTTTGCCCGCGATATATTCAACCGGCACTTCGATATGCTTGATATCGTCTTTTTCCAGCTGACGGATATGACGAGCCGTGATGCGACGGCCTTTCTCAACGTACACTTTGCCGTTGGCTTCGATATCGAAGGAGGCAGTTTCACCGCGCAGACGCTCTGGAATCAGCTCCATCTGCAGCTTGTTGTCGCGAATTTCAAAGACCACTTTTTCGAAGAACAGGTCAAGGATCTGCTCAGTGGTGTAATTCAGCGCGCGCAGGATGATGGTAGCCGGCAGCTTACGACGACGGTCGATACGAACGAACAGGTTGTCTTTCGGGTCGAATTCGAAGTCCAGCCAGGAACCGCGGTAAGGGATGATACGTGCGTTATACAGAACCTTACCGGAGGAGTGGGTCTTACCTTTGTCACTGTCAAAGAAGACGCCCGGGCTACGGTGCAGCTGAGAAACGATAACACGCTCGGTACCGTTGATAACAAAGGTACCGTTGTCGGTCATGAGCGGAATTTCGCCCATGTAGACTTCTTGTTCTTTAATGTCTTTGACGGTGCCTTCTGGCGCTTCGCGCTCGTAGATCACCAGACGCAGTTTTACGCGCAGCGGTGCAGAATAAGTCACGCCACGGATCTGACATTCTTTAACGTCAAAAACCGGTTCGCCCAGACGGTAGCTGACGTATTGCAGCTCGGAATTACCGCTGTAGCTCTGAATCGGGAATACGGAACGGAAAGCAGCTTCCAGACCATACTGCCCTTCAGGATCTTGCTCGATAAACTTCTGGAACGAGTCAAGCTGGATAGAAAGGAGATATGGCACATCCAGAACTTGTGGACGTTTACCAAAATCCTTACGAATACGTTTTTTCTCGGTATAGGAGTAAACCATAGGGTTCCTCAGCTCGCTGACAAGTCGACCCATCTGCCCGCAGAGGGCAGTTTTTTATGCAACACTATTTTGTTGACCGGAAAATGGAACACTTTCCGCAATGCCTGTTGCTATCACGCTTAAACCATTTCATTGCGATTTACACAGCCCAGGAACCCTAACCTGTCGCAGTATATTAAGTCGTCGATAGAAACAAGCATTGAGAGGCAAACCAGTAGTCAAACAGCGTGAAACGCTACTGGCGCCTTACAGCGCAAAAAGGCTGGTGACCAAAAAGTCACCAGCCTCAGCCTGATTTCTCAGGCTGCAACCGGAAGGGTTGGCTTATTTAACTTCAACTTCAGCGCCAGCTTCTTCCAGAGATTTTTTCAGAGCTTCAGCGTCGTCTTTGCTGATGCCTTCTTTCAGTGCAGCCGGAGCAGATTCTACCAGGTCTTTAGCTTCTTTCAGACCCAGGCCAGTTGCGCCACGTACTGCTTTGATAACAGCAACTTTGTTAGCGCCAGCAGCTTTCAGAATTACGTCGAATTCAGTTTTTTCTTCAGCAGCTTCAACCGGGCCAGCAGCTACAGCTACAGCAGCAGCAGCGGAAACACCGAATTTTTCTTCCATTGCAGAGATCAGCTCAACAACGTCCATTACGGACATAGCGGATACTGCTTCAATGATTTGATCTTTAGTGATAGACATTTAAATTGTTCCTGAATATCAGAATAAGTTTATACGTAAGCGAATGCTTTACAAAGATAACTGCGATTAAGCAGCTTCTTTCGCATCGCGTACAGCAGCCAGAGTACGAACCAGTTTGCCAGCCGAAGCTTCTTTCATGGTTGCCATCAGGCGTGCAATTGCTTCTTCGTAGGTCGGCAGAGTTGCCAGGCGGTCGATCTGCGACGCCGGGATCAGCTCACCTTCAAAGGCAGCGGCTTTGACCTCAAATTTTGCATTCGCTTTCGCGAACTCTTTGAACAGACGAGCAGCAGCGCCCGGGTGTTCCATAGAGTATGCAATCAGGGTCGGACCAACAAACGTGTCTTTCAGGCACTCGAACTGAGTACCTTCAACGACGCGGCGCAGCAGGGTGTTACGAACAACACGCATGTATACGCCAGCTTCACGACCTGCTTTACGCAGTTCAGTCATTTTATCTACAGTTACGCCACGGGAATCCGCAACTACTGCAGACAGCGCGCCTTTGGCTACTTCGCTGACTTCAGCAACAATCGCTTGTTTGTCTTGAAGATTTAAAGCCATTAGCTTTGCTCCTGGATGTTTGCCAGAGCCTATGCTCTGGAACTCACTTCACTCAATTCAACGAAAAGAGCGTCTAAATACGGTGAGCAGAAACAAGCCAGAATATCCAAAAATAATCTTAGCGTTCTGTCACCGTCTACGCAGGGGATTAAGTTTCTTGCGAAACACCTGCGGTCTTCGACGGAGGCCTGGATAGGCCAGGCTCCAACGAACAAATTCTTCCTATGACTTCGTCCTTCGAACCGCAGCGGCGTTAGCTGCTCTCGTTCACACCGGTCATGTAGTTAACTACACTCCCGGTGATTCACTCGATTGCTGCCTTGCTGCAATTCAAATGACTCGCATAGCGTCTGTCTTATTGACAGAATCGTGGGGGTAAGATTGTAGACAAAATCACCGCCCACGTAAAGGCATTAGTTTGCAGAAGCGTTCAGGCCAGCCTGATCTACTGCAACACCTGCACCCATAGTGGTGGAGATGCTAACTTTCTTGATGTACACGCCTTTCGCCTGAGTCGGTTTTGCTTTTTTCAGCGCAACCAGCAGAGCTTCCAGGTTTTCTTTCAGTTTGTCAGCGTCAAAGTCCACTTTACCGATGGTGGTGTGGATGATGCCGTTTTTGTCGTTACGGTAACGAACCTGGCCTGCTTTCGCGTTTTTAACCGCTTCAGCAACGTTCGGAGTTACGGTACCTACTTTCGGGTTCGGCATCAGGCCACGCGGACCCAGAACCTGGCCCAGCTGGCCAACAACGCGCATTGCATCCGGGGAAGCAATAACAACGTCAAAGTTCATTTCGCCTTTTTTGATCTGCTCAGCCAGATCTTCCATACCTACCAGCTCAGCGCCTGCAGCTTTAGCAGCTTCAGCGTTTGCGCCCTGGGTAAATACGGCTACGCGAACGGAACGGCCAGTACCGTGCGGCAGTACAGTTGCGCCACGGACGTTCTGGTCAGATTTACGAGCGTCGATGCCGAGGTTAACGGCAACGTCTACGCTTTCGGTAAATTTAGCGGTGGCCAGCTCTTTCAGCAGAGCAATGGCTTCGTTGATGTCGTACTGTTTAGTTGCATCAACTTTCTCACGGATCACGCGCATGCGCTTGGTCAGTTTAGCCATTTCTTAGTCCTCCACTACCAGGCCCATGGAACGTGCAGTACCTTCGATGGAGCGAGTCATCGCTTCAATGTCGGCACCAGTCATGTCGGCAGCTTTGGTCTGCGCGATTTCCTGCAGCTGAGCGCGGGAGATTTTACCCACTTTATCTTTGTTCGGCTTACCGGAACCAGACTTGATGCCTGCAGCTTTCTTCAGCAGAACAGCAGCCGGCGGAGTCTTGGTAACAAAGGTAAAGGAACGGTCAGCGTAAACGGTGATAACAACCGGGATCGGCAGACCTTTCTCCAGGGAATCAGTTTTGGCGTTGAACGCTTTGCAGAATTCCATGATGTTCACGCCCTGCTGACCCAGTGCTGGGCCGACCGGCGGGCTCGGGTTCGCCATACCAGCTGCAACCTGCAGCTTGACGTAGGCTTGGACTTTCTTAGCCATTCTTAAATCCTCAAAATGGGTATTAACGCTTCAGAGAAGCTCCCCGTGATTAAACATCGTTTTACGGGCCGGGCCCATAAAAACAAAAGGCGCGAAATTGTATGCCAATTTCGCGCCCTATGCAACGATTAAATCGCTGCTTTTTTGATCGCCGGCTTACGCCTTCTCAACCTGGCTGAAGTCCAGTTCTACCGGGGTCGCACGACCGAAGATAGAAACGGAAACTTTCAGGCGGGACTTCTCATAGTCCACTTCTTCCACCACGCCGTTAAAGTCAGCGAACGGACCGTCGTTAACGCGAACCATTTCACCCGGTTCAAACAGCGTTTTCGGACGCGGCTTATCGCCAACCTGCTGCAGACGATTCATGATGGCGTCGACTTCTTTGTCGCTGATCGGCGCCGGACGGTCAGAGGTGCCGCCGATGAAGCCCATCACGCGCGGTACGCTGCGCACCAGGTGCCAGCTTGCGTCGTTCATGACCATCTGAACCAGGACATAGCCCGGGAAGAATTTACGTTCGCTTTTGCGACGCTGGCCGCCACGGATCTCAACCACTTCTTCGGTCGGGACCATGACTTCGCCAAATAACTCTTCCATGTTGTGTAATTTGATATGTTCACGCAGCGACGTGGCTACGCGACCTTCAAAACCGGAAAACGCCTGAACGACGTACCAGCGCTTTTTAGGAGCTTCAGACATCTCAGAACCTCAGGCCAGTGATAAAGGAGACCAGGCGAACCAGAATACCATCCAGTCCCCACAGGATCAGTGACATTACTGCAGTCACGGCAGCAACAATCAGCGTAGTATGCAGCGTTTCCTGGCGAGTCGGCCAAATCACTTTACGAACTTCGGTTCTCGCTTCGCGAGCAAAAGCAACGGTCGCCTTACCTTTCGTCGTCAACAGCGCGACGCCACCGGCAGCAGCAATAAGAATAACCACGGCCAGCGCACGCACCGCCAGCATAATGTCACGATAAAGGAAGTTGCCCACGATCGCCACGATCAGCAGCACGGCAACGATAATCCACTTCATCGCTTCCAGGCCGCGCCCGCTCCCTTGAGCTTCGGTATTCGCACTCATAAACCAACCTGTCAGAAGTATTCTACAAACAATTTCACCCCGCGGGGGCGAGGCGATCCAAACCGAAATTAAGTTTCGGATTATACACTTAACTATTCAAATTGCTTCAATGTTGACGGTGGTGTCACCCCTGCCCTGCTGTTGCAAAGAAGGAGTTGAATAGCCGTCGCCCTGAGGCTCGAATGGTTTGGTGTATAAACGCCCTCTTCAGAGCCTGTCTCAGCAATGATTATGACAAATAAAATCACTGATGAGCCAGGTTCTGGTGTGAAAGCGTGCAAAAAGGGCATCAAATGATGCCCTTTTATTGCGCATTGCGTCAAATGTTATCAGCGATTAGCCGAGAACTTTAGCAACCACGCCCGCGCCAACGGTACGACCGCCTTCACGGATTGCGAAACGCAGACCGTCGTCCATCGCGATCGGGTGGATCAGGGTAACAACCATTTTGATGTTGTCGCCCGGCATTACCATCTCTACGCCTTCCGGCAGTTCGATGGTGCCAGTCACGTCAGTAGTACGGAAGTAGAACTGCGGACGGTAGCCTTTGAAGAACGGAGTGTGACGGCCGCCTTCATCTTTGGACAGGATGTACACTTCAGATTCGAACTTGGTGTGCGGGTTGATGGTGCCCGGCTTAGCCAGTACCTGACCACGTTCGATTTCTTCACGTTTGATACCACGCAGCAGAACACCTACGTTCTCACCAGCACGGCCTTCGTCCAGCAGTTTGCGGAACATTTCAACGCCAGTACAGGTGGTTTTCGCGGTTTCTTTGATACCAACGATTTCAACTTCTTCACCTACTTTGATGATACCGCGCTCTACACGACCGGTAACAACGGTACCACGACCAGAGATGGAGAATACGTCTTCGATCGGCAGCAGGAACGGCTTGTCAATCGCACGCTCTGGTTCCGGGATATAGGTATCCAGGTGGCCAGCCAGTTCGATGATTTTCGCTTCCCACTCTGCGTCGCCTTCCAGCGCTTTCAGAGCAGAACCACGAACGATCGGGGTGTCGTCGCCCGGGAAATCGTACTGAGACAGCAGTTCACGAACTTCCATCTCAACCAGTTCCAGCAGCTCTTCGTCATCAACCATGTCGCATTTGTTCAGGAACACGATGATGTACGGAACGCCTACCTGACGACCCAGCAGGATGTGCTCACGAGTCTGCGGCATCGGGCCGTCAGTCGCAGCAACAACCAGGATCGCGCCGTCCATCTGCGCAGCACCGGTGATCATGTTTTTAACATAGTCGGCGTGGCCCGGGCAGTCTACGTGCGCGTAGTGGCGAGTCGGGGTGTCGTATTCAACGTGAGAGGTGTTGATGGTGATACCACGAGCTTTTTCTTCCGGCGCGTTATCGATCTGGTCGAATGCGCGAGCGGAACCACCGTAGGTTTTAGCCAGAACGGTAGTGATGGCAGCAGTCAGGGTAGTTTTACCATGGTCAACGTGGCCGATAGTACCAACGTTGACGTGCGGTTTTGTACGTTCAAATTTTTCTTTAGACACGGCTATATTCCTTACTATAGTGCTCTCCCCTTCGGAGAGAGCACGGGACTTAGGTTTTAATCCTGTGGATTATTTACCACGGGCTTCAATAACGGCCTGAGCAACGTTGTTCGGCGCATCATCATACTTCAGGAATTCCATGGTGTATGATGCACGACCTTTGGTCAGAGAACGCAGCTGAGTTGCATAACCGAACATTTCGGACAGCGGTACTTCAGCGTGGATCTTAACGCCGGTTACTTCGGATTCCTGACCGCGCAGCATACCGCGACGACGGCTCAAGTCACCGATAACGTCACCAGTGTTCTCTTCCGGAGTTTCTACTTCAACCTTCATGATCGGCTCAAGCAGAACTGGTTTTGCTTTCTTAAAGCCTTCTTTAAAGGCAATAGACGCAGCCAGTTTAAACGCCAGCTCAGAGGAGTCAACGTCGTGGTAAGAACCGAAGTGCAGACGGATACCCATATCAACTACCGGGTAACCTGCCAGCGGACCAGCTTTCAGCTGTTCCTGGATGCCTTTATCAACGGCCGGGATGTATTCGCCAGGAATTACACCACCTTTGATGTCGTTGATGAACTCGTAACCTTTCGGGTTAGAGCCCGGCTCCAGCGGGTACATGTCGATCACAACGTGACCGTACTGACCACGACCACCAGACTGCTTGGCGTGTTTACCTTCGATATCGGTAACTTTCGCGCGAATCGCTTCACGGTAAGCAACCTGAGGTTTCCCGACGTTCGCTTCAACGTTGAATTCACGCTTCATACGGTCAACGATGATGTCGAGGTGCAGCTCACCCATACCGGCGATAATGGTCTGGTTAGACTCTTCGTCAGTCCATACGCGGAAAGACGGGTCTTCTTTAGCCAGACGACCCAGAGCCAGACCCATTTTTTCCTGGTCAGCTTTGGTTTTCGGCTCAACGGCGATGGAGATTACCGGCTCAGGGAATTCCATACGCTCCAGAATGATCGGCGCATCCGGGTCACACAGGGTGTCACCAGTAGTTACGTCTTTCAGACCGATAGCAGCAGCGATGTCGCCCGCGCGAACTTCTTTGATCTCTTCACGTTTGTTAGCGTGCATCTGAACGATACGACCGAAACGCTCACGTGCAGCTTTCACGGAGTTCAGTACGGTATCACCAGAGTTAACCACACCGGAGTACACGCGGAAGAAGGTCAGGTTACCCACGAACGGGTCGGTAGCGATTTTGAACGCCAGTGCAGAGAACGGCTCGTCGTCGCTTGCGTGACGCTCAGCCGGGGTATCTTTACCGTCGTCCAGGATACCGTTGATCGCAGGTACGTCAACCGGGGATGGCAGGTAATCAATTACCGCATCCAGCATCGCCTGAACGCCTTTGTTCTTGAACGCAGAACCACAGGTTACCAGGATGATTTCGTTGTTCAGAACGCGCTGACGCAGAGCTTTTTTGATCTCTTCTTCAGTCAGTTCTTCACCACCCAGGTATTTTTCCATCAGCTCTTCAGAAGCTTCAGCTGCGGATTCGATCAGGTTCTGGTGCCATTCATCAGCCAGGTCCTGCATGTCAGCCGGGATATCTTCGTATTCGAAGGTTACGCCCTGGTCTGCATCGTTCCAGTTGATGGCTTTCATTTTCACCAGGTCAACAACGCCGGTGAAACCTTCTTCAGCACCAATTGCCAGCTGCAGCGGAACCGGGTTCGCGCCCAGACGGGTTTTGATCTGACCAACAACTTTCAGGAAGTTAGCGCCCATGCGGTCCATTTTGTTAACGAACGCGATGCGCGGAACTTTATATTTGTTTGCCTGACGCCATACGGTTTCAGACTGCGGCTGAACACCACCAACTGCGCAGTAAACCATTACCGCACCATCAAGAACACGCATGGAACGTTCTACTTCGATAGTGAAGTCAACGTGCCCCGGGGTGTCGATGATGTTTACGCGGTGCGGTTCATACTGTTTGGCCATACCAGACCAGAATGCAGTAGTCGCAGCGGAAGTGATGGTGATACCACGTTCCTGCTCCTGCTCCATCCAGTCCATGGTAGCGGCGCCGTCATGAACTTCACCGATTTTGTGGTTTACACCGGTGTAGAACAGAATACGTTCGGTAGTAGTGGTTTTACCGGCGTCGATGTGCGCACTGATACCGATGTTACGGTAGCGTGCGATGGGTGTTGTACGAGCCATTTGATTCCTCGTTTATTTCTTTAGGCGTTCAGTTAAGTTATCCAGAGCGGGCGACTCATCTGAAGCGCCCGCCTGGTGACTATGACTCCGAAGGGATTACCAACGGTAGTGAGCGAACGCCTTGTTGGCTTCGGCCATACGGTGAACGTCTTCACGTTTCTTAACTGCAGTACCTTTGTTGTCTGCAGCATCAGTGAGTTCGTTCGCCAGGCGCAGAGCCATGGATTTATCACCGCGTTTACGAGCAGCTTCAACGATCCAACGCATTGCCAGGGCATTACGACGGACCGGACGAACTTCAACTGGAACCTGATAAGTAGAACCACCTACGCGGCGGGACTTAACTTCGACAGTCGGGCGCACGTTTTCGAGCGCAACTTCGAAGGCTTCCAGTTCAGATTTACCAGAACGCTGAGCCAGGGTCTCCAGCGCGCTGTATACGATAGTTTCTGCAGTAGATTTTTTACCATCTACCATCAGGATATTGACAAATTTAGCCAGCAGTTCTGATCCGAACTTCGGATCCGGCAGAATTTTACGCTGACCAATGACGCGACGACGTGGCATGGAAATACTCCGTTGTTAATTCAGGATTGTCCAAAACTCTAAGAGTTTAGTATGACATTAAGATAAATCAGTTTGGCCTTACTTAACGGAGAACCATTAAGCCTTAGGACGCTTCACGCCGTACTTGGAGCGAGCCTGCTTACGGTCTTTAACGCCGGAGCAGTCAAGCGCACCACGAACGGTGTGGTAACGAACACCCGGAAGGTCTTTAACACGACCGCCACGGATCAGGATCACGGAGTGCTCCTGCAGGTTGTGACCTTCACCACCGATGTAGGAGGTGACTTCGAAACCGTTAGTCAGACGCACACGGCAAACTTTACGCAGTGCGGAGTTCGGTTTCTTAGGAGTGGTGGTATATACGCGAGTACATACGCCACGTTTCTGCGGGCAGGCTTCCAGCGCTGGCACGTTGCTCTTTGCAACTTTGCGCGCGCGTGGTTTGCGTACCAGCTGGTTAATTGTTGCCATTAAATAGCTCCTGGTTTTAGCTTTTGCTTCGTAAACACGTAATAAATCGCCTCATATATTATGAGGACGCAGAATTTTAGGGCGGTGCCGAAAAGGTGTCAAGAAATATACAACGATCCCGCCATCACCAGGCCAACTGACCGGCATGTTTGACTGTGAGTCTGACGAAATCAGTATAGCTAACCCTGCCGACACTGTCCGCAATTTGACCAGCCAGCCCGCGGGCGTCAACGTCGTCTTGCAGCACGTATAGGGTTATGGGGGCGGATTGCAGGATCTCAAGGAAGCGACCATCGGCGATGGCCGCGGTGACGCCGTCAGACAGTAGTACCAGATCGTCGCCGCGCTCCATCAAACGAAGCATCGCTGCGATGTCGGCATGCCAGGGGGAAACACTGAGCGTATGGAGCATGGGGGCCTCAGAAACGCAAAATCACATCAAATTCATGCAGACGGGCGCGCAGGGCATCCGGCGCCAGGCATTCGACATCCACCACCCACGGGGTCGCGGGATCCAGGCCGCGCTCTCGCGCTGAGTCGGCGCACAGCCAGCACTGGTCGATATCATATAGCGACAGCAATTTAAAGGTAGCGATGTAGTCGCGGGCAAGCACAGCGCCAGGCCGCTGTTCGGGTAACAGCTGAAACACGCCGTCGCCCACAAAAAACACGCCAATATCGTCGGTGAGCGCGGAGGTTGCTAATAAGGCATCGAGGCCTTCCCTGCCGGCGGCGCTGCCGTGCGGCGCAGAGGAAAATACAAAAGCCACACGTTTCATCAGAACTGCACCATCCGATCGCAAGTAAGCGCCGCTTCCGCTAGCGCGCCGAGCCCGCTCAAGGTAAAACCCGGCTGCAAATTGTGGCCAGGCAGAGCGAGCTGTTGCGCTTCGCGTTCGTCCGTTACGCCACGACGCAGGGCGGCCGCTACGCAGATATGCAGCGCGACGCCGTGCTCATCGTGGAGGGATTGCCACCCGCGCACCAGATCGAACTCATCGCTGGCGGGCGCCGTCAACTGGTTAGCGTTAAGCACGCCTTCGCGATAGAAAAAAACGCACGCCAGCTCATGGCCTTCCTGCAGCACGGCCTGGGCAAATTGCCAGGCGCTGCTCGCCTGCTGCGTGCCATAGGCTGGGCCGGTCACCGTGAGGGCAAAACGCATTACTTATCCAGTCCCTGGAAATCGCCGCTTTTGAACTGGCGAATATAGAGGTAGACGGTGTGCTTGGAGATGTTCAGACGATCGGCTACCTGGTTAATAGCGTCTTTAATATCGAAGATCCCTTTCTCGTAGAGATTCAGCACGATTTGACGGTTTTTCGCATTGTTAGACACGCTGCGATCGGCATTCACCTCTTCAATGGTGAACTCCAGCGTCTGGGCGACCAGATCGTCTACCGAAGAAGCAAAGTTCACCGGCGAGTTCACTTCAGGCGTTTCTGGCGGAATAAAGGTGCTCATGATCTGGGAAAACGGCACATCCAGATTCATGTTGATACACAGCAGACCAATCACCCGGTGATCGCGGTTGCGAATGGCAATCGTCACCGACTTCATCAGTACGCCGCTTTTAGCACGGGTAAAGTAGCATTTGGAAACGCTGCTATCGGCGCCCGTCATATCGTGCAGCATGCGCAGCGCAAGATCGGTAATCGGTGAACCGATTTGGCGGCCGGTATGTTCACCATTGGCGATACGGATGGCAGAGCATTTCAGATCCTGCAAAGAATGCAGCACGATTTCACAGTGCGAACCGATGAGCATCGCCAACCCGTCCACTACCGCTTCATAAGATTTGAGAATATCGAAATCGGTCTGGTCAAAGGGACGTTGATCCAGCAGGTCAAGCTCGCTGGTTTCATTGGTTAAAAGCGACCTGGACATGAAAAAAAGCACTCCTTTTCAGGAGCCTGTCGTTATTGTCAGGGCAGGCTCATCATCATTATTAAGCTATCTAAAGTAATACAGCGCCTGAGGATCTTTCCAGTTTTAATTATATCTGCGCTCAATAAAAAAGCCGCCGCCTCTGACGAGACGGCGGCCTGAACCTGATTACTTCTTAGCGTCAGCTTTCGCGTCCGCGGCTTTCGCATCGCCTGCGGCTTCCGGCTGTGCATCTGCCTTCGGCGCCGGTTTGATATCCAGCAGTTCTACATCAAAGACCAGCGTAGAGTTGGCCGGGATGCCCGGGACGCCAGTTTTACCGTAGGCCAGGTCCGGCGGAATAACCAGCTTGATTTTGCCGCCTTTCTTGATGTTCTTCAGGCCTTCAGTCCAGCCCGGGATCACGCCGTCGAGACGGAAAGAGAGCGGCTCGCCGCGAGTATAAGAGTTATCAAACTCTTTACCGTCGATCAGGGTACCTTTGTAGTTTACCACCACGGTATCGCTGTCTTTCGGCGCATCGCCAGCGCCTTCTTTCTCGACTTTATACAGCAGGCCAGTTTTTGAGGTTTTCACGCCCTTCTCTTTGGCAAAGTTGTCACGGAAAGCTTTGCCTTTGGCTTCGTTCTCAGTGGCGTCTTTTTCCATTTTCTGCTGAGCCGCGGTCTTCACGCGCGTTTCAAAGGCCTGCAGAGTCTGTTCGATCTCCTGGTCGGACAGTTTGCTCTTATCGGCAAACGCGTCCTGTACGCCGGCGATCAGCTGGGCTTTATCCAGCTTAATGCCCAGCTTCTCTTGTTCTTTCAGGGAGTTTTCCATGTAACGCCCCAGGGACGCGCCCAGCGCATAGGCCGATTTCTGATCGTCATTTTTAAATGCCGATTTACTCTCAGCCGCCGGGGCTGCCTTCGTTGCCGTATCTGCAGCGAAGGTCAGCGGTGCATTCAGGGCGACGGCCATTGTGGCCGCCAGCAGCGTTACTTTAAACAGTGATTTCATCCATTTCTCCAGGGCCGGGGCCTCTCGCCCCAGGGTTATCGTAAAAAGCAAAAAACGTACTATAGAACGTTGCCGTTAAAATCTACATACGGACGTTCCTGAATATCGCCTCTTTTAGGACTATTTTTGTATGAATAAGTTTCCTGTACGGCGCAGCGATGCTGCGCGCCAGGGGAAACTTAAGTAGAATCCGCCCGCAGGATCAGACTAAAGAGGTTACCCATGCACGATAGCACATTAGAAACGCGCCTTGCGGAGCTGGAAAGCCGGCTGGCGTTTCAGGAAATCACCATCGAAGACCTCAACAAAACCGTGACCGCCCACGAGATCGAGATGGCGAAGATGCGGGAGCATATGCGTCTGATGATCGAGAAGCTGAAGGCGACCCAACCCTCCCATATCGCCTCCCAGGCGGAAGAAACGCCACCGCCGCACTATTGAGGCGTAAAAAAAGCGGGTTTCCCCGCTTTTTTGTCGTCTTCGTGCCGAAGCGCAAAGATTAGTGGCAGCCGCAGCCACCGTGGCCGCCGCAGCCGCCTTTACCATGGTCGTGACCATGATCGTGGCCGCCGCAGCAACCGTCATGACCATGGTCATGATCGTGATCGTGGCCATGCGCGCCGTGCACGTGACCGTGCTCCAGCTCTTCCGCAGTCGCTTCGCGGATGGCGACGACTTCCACATTAAACTTCAGGTTCTGGCCAGCCAGCATGTGGTTGCCATCAACCACAACGTGGTCGTCTTCAACTTCAGTGATTTCTACTGGTACCGGACCCTGATCGGTTTCCGCCAGGAAGCGCATGCCAACCTGCAGTTCATCAACGCCCATGAAGACGTCTTTCGGTACACGCTGCACCAGGTTTTCGTCATACTGACCGTAAGCGTCGTTAGCGCCGACGGCAACGTCAAATTTGTCGCCCACTTCGTGGCCATCCAGCGCGTTTTCCAGGCCGGAAATCAGGGAGCCGTGACCGTGCAGGTAATCCAGCGGCGCGCTTACCGGAGACTCATCAACCAACACACCGTCTTCTGTACGTACCTGATAGGCCAGGCTGACCACCAGGTCTTTTGCTACTTTCATGATATCTCCTGAGATGGGAAGAATAGTGGCGCAGATTGTAGCGGAATTCTGCTGCCGTGTACCCTTTAGCTTAAAAAAAGCCGACGGATAACGCTAGTCGGGATGAAAAATGCCAATCACCTGCTCCTCTTTGCGTACATGCTCACGGGCCTCTTTATCTGCCTCACGCATCTGATGACCGCACTTAACGCACTCAACAACATCGACATTATTCTCACGCCACATTGCCAGCGAATCCTGCGCCTGGCACGCCGGACATTTCGCCCCGGCAATAAAACGTTTACGCACTGCCATAAGATTTACCTTTATTCAAACTCGTCCCAGCCGTCCAGCTGCCGGCTCTCTTTCTGCATTTCGCGCTGGAAAATCTCTTCCAGTTCGCGCCGGGCCTCCCGCACGCGTGATATCTGTACCGTATCAGTATGCACTGGCATTAGCTCGCGCAGCATTCGCATATCGAGGCGTCGGAAGTGCAGCTGCGCGCGCTGGGCCTGGTGAGGATGCATCCCGAGGGTGATGAGCGCTTTGCGCCCCAGTTCCAACGCACTGGAGAAAGTTTCACGAGAAAACTGCGTCACGCCGGCCTGCAGCAGCTCATGCGCCTCAACGCGCCCGCGAGCGCGGGCCAGAATATGCAGATGTGGAAAGTGTTGTTGACACATTTCCACCAGCCGCATGGTATCTTCTGGCTCATTACAGGTGATGACGATCGACTGCGCCTCTTCCGCTCCCGCCGAGCGCAGCAGCTCCAGCTGGGTGGCATCGCCAAAATAGACTTTATAGCCATAGTTGCGCATCAGATTTACCGCGCTGATGTCCCGCTCCAGTACCGTAATACGCATCTTATTGGCCATCAGCAGGCGACCAATGACCTGACCAAAGCGACCAAACCCGACAATAATCACCTGCGGCTTGTCATCCTCCACCCACGGCGCCTCACCGGTATCGTCCGCCGGGTTCAGCCGTCGCGACAATAGCTTATCTATCCCCTTCATCAGCAGCGGCGTCGTCATCATCGACAACGTTACCGCCACCAGCAGCAGCGCCATCTGGTCGTGCTGAAACAACCGCTGAGAGGCGGGCAGCGAAAAGAGGACAAACGCGAATTCGCCGCCCTGGCTTAATACGCCCGCGAACTGCATCCGCTCGGAACTTCGCAGGCCATAGAGACGGGCCAGCAGATAGAGCACCAGCATTTTTACCGCCACCAGCACCGCCACGCTCACAGCCACCCACAGCAGATGGGTATACAGTACGCCAAGGTTCAGCGCCATGCCGACGGAAATAAAGAACAACCCGAGCAGCAGCCCCTTGAACGGATCGATAGCGATCTCCAGTTCGTGGCGATACTCACTTTCCGCCAGCAGCACGCCGGCAATAAAGGTGCCCAGCGCCATCGACAGCCCCAGCGCCTCCATAAACAGGGCAGATCCGAGGACCAACAGCAGCGTGGCGGCAGTGAACACCTCCCTGACCCCCGAGCTGGCGATAAAACGGAACACCGGCCGCAGCAGATAGCGTCCGCCAATCAGCATCCCGGCAAAGGCCAGGACCTTCATGCCGACCGTCAACCAGTTCACATGCTCATCCGCTGAACCGGCCAGCAGGGGCACCAGCGCCAGCGCCGGGATCACCGCCAGATCCTGAAACAGCAGCACCGAAAAGCCTAGCTGTCCCGCTTCGCTGCGGCTCATTCCCTTCTCACGCATCAGCTGCAGCGCCATGGCGGTGGAAGACATCGCCAGGCCGATCCCGCCGACCACCGCCGCCTGCCATGAAAACCCGGTCGTCATCAGCAACCCACCGAGGATCGCCGCGCTGAGCATCACCTGCGCCGCGCCAACGCCGAAGATGGGGCTCCGCAGTCGCCATAGCTTGGCGGGATTGAGCTCCAGGCCGATGATAAACATCAGAAACACTACGCCGAGCTCAGAGAAATGGAGAATTTCATCCACATCGCTGATAAACCCGAGCCCCCACGGACCAATGGCGATCCCGGCCAGCAGATAGCCCAGCACCGCGCCAATCCCCAGTCTTGAAGCCAGAGGGACGGCGATGACGGCCGCGAACAAAAACAACACCCCCGCCAGCAGCAAATCAGATCCCGCCATGGACACCTCCGGCGGCGATGGGGTTGGCCAACCAGTCCCGGTAGGCCAGGGCGCGGCTGCGCAGCTCCTCTGGCTGCTGCCTCCGGGCCCAGTAGACGATAATGGGGCTCATCCAGTGCATACGGCACATGCCGGCGGTCAGTTCAAAAGGACGTAAAATATCGTTCATCGGATAGCGATTAGCATCGCGACGGTAGGCGCTCTCAGGCTCGCCGGTAGTGATCACGCTGCGCCAGTACTTTCCCGCCAGTTCGTTCCCTCCGGCGCCGCTGGCGAAGCCGCGGCTTAACACACGATCCAGCCACTCCTTAAGCAGCGCCGGACAGCTCCAGGTATATAAAGGGTGCTGGAAAACAATCACCTCATGCTGGCGCAGCAGGTCCTGTTCGTAAGCAATATCGATAAAAAAATCCGGATAGTGCGCGTAGAGATCGTGCACGGTGACGTTCGGCAACTGTAAGGCCGGCTCTAATAAAACCCGGTTGGCCACGGAATCCTGAGATTCTGGGTGGGCATACAGCAGCAACACTTTCGCTGTCTGAGACATCATTCCCCTCCCGTAGGTCTTCTGGCGGCCTGCACAGCCCCGGCGTTTTGACACAGCCAGAATGACTTTGTGTATCGTCTTCGTTTTGGGCTACCATGGCGGCCCGGTGAAGCGATTCGCTTCCACACTACATTATCATAATGACAAATTAACATAGTCTGAACATACGGCGCCTTATGATTGTTTTCTCCTCGTTACAAATTCGTCGCGGCGTACGCGTCCTGCTGGACAACGCCACCGCTACCATCAATCCTGGCCAAAAGGTCGGTCTGGTGGGGAAAAACGGCTGCGGGAAATCGACGCTGCTATCGCTTTTGAAAAACGAGATAAGCGCTGACGGCGGCAGTATGACCTATCCCGGCAACTGGCAGCTGGCCTGGGTGAATCAGGAAACCCCGGCGCTACCGCAGCCGGCAATCGATTATGTCATTGACGGCGATCGAGAGTATCGCCAGCTGGAGGCCGCGCTCCAGCAGGCTAACGAACGCAACGACGGTCATGCTATCGCCACCGTCCACGGTAAGCTGGACGCCATCGACGCCTGGACGATCCGTTCGCGCGCCGCCAGCCTGCTGCACGGTCTGGGGTTCAGCAATGAACAGCTTGAGCGGCCGGTCAGCGATTTTTCCGGCGGCTGGCGTATGCGCCTTAACCTCGCCCAGGCGCTGATCTGCCGCTCCGATCTGCTGCTGCTCGATGAACCGACTAACCACCTCGATCTCGATGCGGTGATCTGGCTGGAGAAGTGGCTGAAGGGCTATACGGGAACGCTGATCCTCATCTCCCACGATCGCGATTTTCTCGATCCTATCGTCGACAAAATTATCCATATTGAACAGCAGACAATGTTTGAGTACACCGGCAACTACAGTTCGTTTGAAGTGCAGCGCGCCACCCGCCTCGCTCAGCAGCAGGCGATGTACGAAAGCCAGCAGCAGCGCGTCGCGCACCTGCAAAGCTATATCGATCGCTTCCGTGCTAAAGCCACCAAGGCCAAGCAGGCGCAAAGCCGGATCAAAATGCTGGAGCGGATGGAGCTTATCGCTCCGGCGCACGTGGATAACCCGTTCCACTTCAGCTTCCGCCAGCCGGAGAGCTTGCCTAACCCGCTGCTGAAGATGGAGAAAGTCAGCGCCGGCTACGGCGAGCGTATAATTCTCGACTCCATCAAGCTTAACCTGGTGCCGGGCTCGCGTATCGGCCTGCTGGGCCGCAACGGCGCCGGGAAGTCGACGCTGATTAAGCTCCTGGCAGGCGAGCTCCAGCCCGTAAGCGGCGAGATCGGCCTCGCGAAAGGCATCAAGCTCGGCTACTTCGCCCAGCATCAGCTGGAATTCCTGCGCGCCGATGAGTCGCCGCTGCAGCACCTGGCGCGTCTGGCGCCGCAGGAGCTGGAGCAGAAGCTGCGTGATTATCTCGGCGGCTTTGGTTTCCAGGGCGATAAGGTGAGCGAAGAAACCCGCCGCTTCTCCGGTGGAGAAAAGGCGCGCCTGGTACTGGCCCTGATCGTCTGGCAGCGCCCTAACCTGCTGCTGCTCGATGAACCGACCAACCACCTTGACCTCGATATGCGTCAGGCCTTAACCGAAGCGCTGATCGACTTTGAAGGGGCGCTGGTGGTCGTATCGCACGATCGGCACCTGATCCGTTCCACCACTGACGATCTGTACCTCGTCCACGATGGTAAAGTCGAGCCGTTCGACGGCGATCTGGAAGATTATCAGCAGTGGCTCAGCGACTCGCAAAAACAGGAGTCCCAGAGCGGCGAGGCGCCAAAAGAGAGCGGCAATAGCGCCCAGGCGCGCAAAGACCAGAAACGTCGGGAAGCGGAGCTGCGCAGCCAGACCCAACCGCTGCGCAAAGAGATCGCCCGTCTGGAAAAAGAGATGGACAAGCTCAACGCGCAGTTGGCCAGTGCGGAAGAAAAACTTGGCGACAGTGAGCTTTATGACGCCTCACGTAAAGCCGAGCTGACCGAATGCCTGCAGCAACAGGCCAGCGCGAAGTCCGGGCTGGAGGAGTGCGAGATGGCCTGGCTGGAGGCCCAGGAGCAGCTGGAGCGCATGCTTCAGGAAGGCTAAACTCTTCCTCTTCATCCTGCCTGCGCGTACGCTGCCGCTGGCAGGGTGGGTTTCTGCCCTCTTCATGGCCTGGCCATCAGCGACATCAATGATTTGTTTTTGCTGTAAGCTGGCGTCACTGGCCGCAAGACCACATATTGGCTAACCCCCTGCATGCCCTGCGCGGTATAGTCATCATCACGTTTATTAATTGTTCTGGTGCTATGGTTGAAATCATCCCCACAGACATGACGCCCCCCGAAAACGATTCGCGTGAGTTCCATCCGATGCGCGGCGTGGGCAATCGTCATCTGCAAACCATGCTGCCGCGGCTGATTCGCCGTAAATTGCGCTTTACCCCGCACTGGCAGCGCCTTGAGCTGCCGGACGGCGATTTTGTCGATCTGGCCTGGAGCGAAGACCCGCACCAGGCGCGCCATAAGCCGCGCCTCGTCGTTTTTCACGGCCTGGAAGGCAGTCTGCACAGCCCGTACGCCCATGGTCTGATCCACGCGGCGATGCAGCGCGGCTGGCTGGGCGTGGTGATGCATTTCCGCGGCTGCAGCGGCGAACCTAACCGCAATCACCGCATCTATCACTCCGGCGAAACGGAAGATGGCACCTGGTTTTTGCACTGGCTGAAGCGCGAGTTTGGTCCCGCGCCGACCGCGGCCGTCGGCTATTCGCTGGGCGGCAATATGCTGGGCTGCCTGCTGGCAGAAGAAGGCGACCGCTGCCCGCTGGATGCGGCGGTGATCGTCTCCGCGCCTTTCATGCTCGAAGCCTGCAGCTATCATATGGATAAGGGCTTCTCGCGGGTTTATCAGCGCTATCTGCTCAATCTGTTAAAAGCCAACGCTTCACGCAAGCTGAAAGCGTACCCGGGCTCGCTGCCCGTCGATTTACGCCAGCTCAAAGGGATGCGCCGCATCCGGGAATTTGACGATATGATCACCGCCAAAATCCATGGCTTTGCCGATGCGCTGGATTATTACCGGCAATGCAGCGCCATGCCGCGGCTCAGCGATATCACTAAGCCGACGCTCATCATTCACGCGAAAGACGATCCGTTTATGGATCACCACTCTATTCCGCCGCAGGAGCAACTGCCCGCGAACGTAGAGTATCAATTGACCGAGCAAGGCGGCCACGTTGGTTTTGTTAGCGGCACTCTGCGTAAACCGGAGATGTGGCTGGAAAGACGCATTCCCGACTGGTTAAACCGCTGGCTGGAGGTTCCCGTATGATTATTCCCTGGCAGGATCTGGATCCCGAAACGCTGGATAACCTGATTGAAAGCTTTGTGTTACGTGAAGGCACCGATTATGGTGAACATGAACGTTCACTTGCCGATAAAGTCGCCGATGTAAAACAGCAGCTGAAACGCGGAGAGGCGGTCCTTGTGTGGTCGGAACTGCATGAGACAGTCAATATTATGCCGCGCGCGCTGTTTAACGGCTAAGGCGACGCCACTACATCGTTTAACCAGGGAGTTGTTATGTCTGCCAAACATCCGGTGATCGCCGTCACGGGCTCCAGCGGCGCGGGCACTACCACCACCAGCCTTGCCTTTCGCAAAATCTTCGCGCAGCTAAACCTGCACGCCGCGGAGGTGGAAGGCGATAGCTTTCATCGCTACACCCGCCCGGAAATGGACATGGCGATCCGTAAGGCGCGGGATCAGGGCAAACATATCAGCTACTTTGGCCCGGAGGCGAACGACTTCGGCCTGCTGGAGCAGACCTTTGTCGACTATGGTCGCCACGGCAAAGGTCAGTCGCGGAAATACCTCCACACCTATGACGAAGCCGTGCCGTGGAATCAGGTGCCGGGGACCTTTACCCCCTGGCAGCCGCTGCCGGAGCCGACAGACGTGCTGTTCTATGAGGGGCTGCACGGCGGGGTTGTCACGCCGCAGCATGATGTCGCCAGCCATGTCGACCTGCTGGTCGGGGTGGTGCCTATCGTTAACCTCGAGTGGATCCAAAAGCTTATTCGCGACACCAGCGAACGCGGCCACTCCCGGGAGGCGGTGATGGACTCGGTCGTCCGCTCGATGGAAGATTACATCAACTTCATTACGCCGCAATTTTCCCGCACCCATATCAACTTTCAGCGCGTGCCGACGGTGGACACCTCCAACCCGTTTGCCGCCAAAGCGATCCCCTCGCTGGACGAGAGCTTTGTGGTGATCCATTTCCGCAATCTGCAGAATATCGATTTCCCCTGGCTGTTGGCGATGCTGCAGGGCTCGTTTATCTCGCACATGAACACCCTGGTGGTGCCGGGCGGTAAAATGGGGCTGGCGATGGAGCTTATCATGACGCCGCTGGTCGAGCGCCTGATGGAAGGCCGTAAGATAGGCTAACCAAAAAACCCCGGCCTGGCCGGGGTTGAGATTCGATACAACGGCAGGCGAAGACTACGCCTCGATCACTTCATAGGAGTGAGTGATGTTCACCGCTTTTTCCAGCATCAGCGCCACCGAGCAGTATTTCTCTGCCGACAGGTCCACCGCCCGGGAGACCGCGGCATCTTTCAGCGCCTTGCCGGTGACGATAAAATGCAGATTAATATGCGTGAACAGACGCGGAGCCTCTTCGCGACGCTCGGAGGTCAGCTTCACTTCGCAATTGGTCACGTCGTGACGACCTTTTTGCAGAATGGAGACCACATCGATCGCACTGCAACCGCCCGCCGCCATCAGCACCATCTCCATCGGGCTGGGAGCCTTATCCCCGGAGTTGCCATCCATCAGAATCTGGTGTCCCGATGCGGACTCCCCGATAAAGGTTAACCCTTCTACCCATTTCACACGCGCTTGCATAAAATTTAACTCCAGTATCGCAATATTCCTGTCAGATTACGCGCACATAACAATTCTCGCAACGGAAGGCGACCTGCGTCATGCTGAAGCGAGACACCAGGAGACATGCGGCGAAAGCTATGCTAAAACAGTCTGGATGCTACAGTAATACATTGATGTACTGCATGTATGCAGAGGAGTTCACATTACGGGCTGTCGAAAAATCATCAGCCAGCTTCCCAGGTATAGGGAAACAATACGATTGCATGCCCGGACGCCGTGTAGTGTCGGCGCCCGGAGATAGCTTATAACAGAGGATAACCGCGCATGGTGCTTGGCAAACCGCAAACAGACCCTACCCTTGAATGGTTCTTGTCTCATTGCCACATTCATAAGTACCCATCAAAGAGCACGCTGATCCACCAGGGTGAAAAAGCAGAAACGCTGTACTACATCGTTAAAGGCTCCGTGGCTGTACTCATCAAGGATGAAGAAGGTAAAGAGATGATCCTCTCCTACCTCAACCAGGGCGATTTCATCGGTGAATTAGGCCTGTTTGAAGAGGGTCAGGAGCGTAGCGCCTGGGTACGGGCGAAAACCGCATGTGAAGTGGCCGAAATCTCTTATAAGAAATTCCGTCAGCTGATCCAGGTGAACCCGGACATTCTGATGCGTCTCTCTTCGCAAATGGCTCGCCGTCTGCAGGTCACGTCTGAGAAAGTGGGCAACCTGGCCTTCCTCGACGTGACGGGCCGTATCGCCCAGACGCTGCTGAACCTGGCGAAGCAACCGGATGCCATGACCCACCCGGACGGTATGCAAATTAAAATTACCCGCCAGGAAATTGGTCAGATCGTCGGCTGCTCTCGTGAAACCGTTGGTCGTATTTTGAAAATGCTGGAAGATCAGAACCTGATTTCCGCGCACGGTAAAACCATCGTCGTCTACGGCACCCGTTAAGTTGCTAAGCGGCGTATTGCTCCCGCAGTACGCCGTTTTTGTTTTTCCCTCATGTGGCGCAGGCTGATTTACCACCCGGAAGTCAACTATGCACTGCGGCAAACGCTGGTGCTGTGTCTGCCCGTGGCCATCGGTCTTCTGCTCGGCCATCTCCAGCAGGGGCTGTTATTTTCCTTAGTCCCCGCCTGCTGCAACATTGCCGGTCTTGATACCCCGCATAAGCGCTTTTTCAAACGCCTGATTATCGGCGGCTGCCTGTTTGCCGGATGCAGTCTGGTGGTGCAGTTGCTGCTTGCCCAGGCGATACCCCTGCCGTTTATTCTCAGCGGCCTGGCGCTCTTGCTCGGCGTTACCGCGGAGATCAGTTCGCTGCACGCGCGGCTGCTGCCCGCGTCGCTGATCGCCGCCATCTTTACCCTGAGCCTGGCGGGCAATATGCCCATCTGGGAGCCGCTGCTGATCTACGCCTTCGGCACGCTGTGGTACGGCGTGTTTAACTGGTTCTGGTTCTGGCTGTGGCGCGAACAGCCGCTACGGGAGTCGCTTAGCCTGCTTTACCGGGAGCTGGCGGACTACTGTGAAGCCAAATACAGCCTGCTGACCCAGCATACCGATCCCTCGACCGCCCTGCCGCCGCTGCTCACCCGCCAGCAGAAAGTGGTCGATCTGATTACCCAGTGCTATCAGCAGATGCATATGCTGGCCGCTAACCAACGCAACGATCATAAGCGCCTGCTGCGGGCGTTTCAGATGGGGCTGGATCTACAGGAGCATATTTCGGTCAGCCTGCATCAGCCGGAAGAGGTGCAAAAGCTGGTGGAACGCAGCCATGCCGAAGCGGTGATCCGCTGGAACGCGCAGACCGTCGCCGCCCGCCTGCGCGTGCTGGCGGATGACATGCTCTATCATCGCTTTCCAAAGCGCTTTCAGATGGATAAACAGATCGAGGCTCTGGAAAAGATCGCCAGACAACATCCGGATAACCCGGTCGGCCACTTCTGCGCCTGGCACTTCAGCCGCATCGCCCGGGTGCTGCATACCCAGCGCCCGCTGTATGCCCGGGACCTGATGGCCGACAAAGAGCGTCGTTTACCGCTATTGCCTGCGCTAAAGAACTACCTGTCGCTAAAATCGCCCGCGCTGCGCAATGCCGCCCGCATCAGCGTGATGCTGAGCGTCGCCAGCCTGATGGGCAACGCCCTGCACTTGCCTAAGCCCTACTGGATCCTGATGACGGTGCTTTTCGTCACCCAGAACGGCTATGGCGCCACCCGGGTGCGTATTGTTCACCGGGCGGCGGGGACGCTCGCCGGCCTGACGATCGCCGGGCTGACCTTGCATTTTCACGTTCCGGAGAGCTACACCCTGAGCGGGATGCTGCTGATTACCCTGCTCAGCTATCTGATCATTCGCAAACACTATGGCTGGGCGATGGTTGGGTTTACGGTGACGGCGGTATATACCCTGCAGCTGCTGACGCTTAACGGCGAACAGTTTATTATCGCCCGGCTGATCGACACCCTTATCGGCTGCCTGATTGCCTTCGGCGGGATGGTCTGGCTGTGGCCGCAGTGGCAAAGCGGCCTGCTGAAAAAAAACGCCCACGATGCGCTGGAGGCCGACCAGCAGGCAATTCGCCTGATCCTCAGCGCCGATCCAAAAGCCCCCGCGCTGGCCTATCAACGCATGCGCGTCAACCAGGCGCACAACGCGCTCTACAACTCCCTGAATCAGGCGATGCAGGAACCCGGGTTTAATACCCACTATCTGGAAGATATGAAGCTGTGGGTGACGCACAGCCAGTTTATCGTCGAACACATCAACGCTATGACCACCCTGGCCCGGGAGCATACGATGCTGACCCCGGATCTTGCCCAGCGCTATCTCGAATCCTGTGAGATTGCGCTGCAGCGCTGCCAGCAGCGGCTGGACAGCGATGGTCCCGGCAGCGCAGGGGATGCCAATATTATGGAGTCGCCGGAAAGCGAGGCGCCGATCGGTCCGTTAAGCACCCTGGAGCAGCATCTGCAACGCATTCTGGGCCATCTGAACACCATGCACACCATTTCATCAGTGGCATGGCGTCAGCGGCCGCACCATGGCATCTGGCTGCGGAAGATCAGCCGTTAATCACCTTTGCCACCGCCTGGGCAAAGCGCGCCATCCCTTCAGTAATATCCTGCTCGTCGATGATCAGCGAGGGAACAAAACGCATCACGTCCGGCCCGGCGTTGAGCACCATGACGCCGGCGTCGGCCGCGGCATAGAGGAAATCACGCGCGCGGCCTTTGTGCTGCGGCTTGAGTTCCGCGCCGATCAGCAGGCCCATCCCGCGTATATCACTGAACAGATCAAACTCGGCATCCAGCCGCTGCAGGTGTTTGACGAACAGTTCGCGCTTCGCGCTCACGCCATCCAGCACCGCCGGGGTATTGATCAGATCGAAGGCGGCGTTGGCGACCGCGCAGGCCAGCGGGTTGCCGCCGTAGGTTGAGCCATGGGAGCCCGCATGGAAGGCGCTGGCGATCTCGTGGGTGGTCAGCATGGCGCTGACCGGGAAGCCGCCGCCCAGCGCTTTGGCGCTGGTCAGAATATCCGGGGTCACGCCGTAGTGCATATAGGCGAACAGCGATCCGGTACGCCCCATACCACACTGTACTTCATCAAAGACGAGCAGCGCCTGGTGCTGATCGCACAGCTCGCGCAGTCCCTGCAGGAAAGCCGGCGTGGCCGCCGTCACGCCGCCTTCGCCCTGAATCGGCTCCACCACCACCGCGCAGGTGTGGTCATCCATCACCGCTTTTACCGCCTGCAGATCGTTGAAGGGAACATGGACAATATCCGCCGGTTTTGGGCCGAAACCATCGGAATACTTCGGCTGACCGCCGACGGAAACGGTAAACAGGGAGCGGCCATGAAAGGCATTATGGAAGGCGATGATTTTGGTTTTATACGGGCTATGGCGGGTCACCGCATAGTGACGCGCCAGCTTAAAGGCCGTTTCATTGGCTTCGGTGCCGGAGTTCATAAACACCACGCGCTCGGCGAAGGTAGCCTCGACAAGTTTACGTCCCAGACGCAGCGCCGGCTCATTGGTAAAGACGTTGCTGGTGTGCCACAGCGTTTCGCCCTGCTGATGCAGCGCCGCCACCAGCGCCGGATGGCAATGGCCAAGCGCCGTCACCGCGATACCGCCGGCGAAATCGATATACTCTTTCCCCTGCTGATCCCAGACGCGGCTGCCTTTCCCCTTCACCGGGATGAATTCTGCCGGTGCATAAATTGGCAAAATAACTTCATCGAATGTGGCGCGGGTGATTGCCGGTTGTTCAGTTGCCATGTCTTGCCCATCCCTCTTCGTTACGCAGATGCGATTATGATAATCTAATCACAAAATATGCATAAAAAATCAGTCAATAGCAACTGAAAATCACCGTTTCAAAAAGTTGGCCAGCAATTGATGGCCCTGCTCGCTGAGGATGCTTTCCGGATGAAACTGCACGCCCTCGAGATCCCATTCGCGGTGACGGATCCCCATAATCTCACCGCTGGCGCTGCGGGCAGTGACGTTAAACTCGGACGGGAGCGTCGGCGGGTCAATCACCAGCGAGTGATAGCGGGTCACCGTCAGGGGATTATTCAGCCCCTGAAACACCCCTTCGCCGTTATGCTCGATAAGCGAGGTTTTGCCATGCATGACCTGGGCCGCCCGCACGATAGTCGCGCCAAACGCCTGGGCGATCGCCTGATGCCCGAGACAGACGCCCAGCAGCGGCGTTTTTCCGGCATAGTGGCGGATAACCGCGAGGGAAATCCCCGCCTCATCCGGCGTACAGGGGCCTGGCGAGATCACGATTTTCTCCGGCGCCAGCGCCGCTATCTCCTCCAGCGTCAACGCATCGTTGCGCCTGACCAGTACTTCCGCCCCCAGTTCGCAGAAGTACTGATACAGATTCCAGGTGAAAGAGTCATAGTTATCGATAAGCAGGATCATAGCGGCTCCGGAACAATCAAAACCGGGCTATTCTACTCAGATTCCCGCGCTTCGCTTACCACTTTGCGAAAGATCGCCACCAGCGGGGCCAGATCGCCCATCGCGCTCTGCTGGCAGGCCGCACTCCAGCCGGCGGGGTCAACGTCACGCCAGTTAAGAAGGTAGCCGGCATGTATCGCCAGCTGTTCAAAGAAAATGCGCTGGGTCAGGCCATTGCCAAGACGAAAAGGGTGCAGCACATTAATTTCACCATAGAACCAGCTCAGGCGTTCGATGAAGGTATCGCGCGGCAGGCCATTGAGATAATCCTCCTGCTCAAGGGCCTGCATCAGGGCATTCCCCTCCTCCTCGATCCGGGCAAAGTGGCAGAACGGCGTATCGCCCAGGTAGAGGTTCACTTCACGCAAGCGGCCCGCCCAGTCAAACAGATCCTGATACAACTGGTGATGAATAGCGCACAGATAGGGTAAGCCGCGCACCCGCGGGCCCAGCGGCAGAGTGGCCGCCCGCAGCGCTGTCATCTCAAAGGCGGCCTGCTGCAGATTTTTAGCCTGGCGGATGCCGAGACGGTTGCGCAGCACGTTCAGCGCCGGATAGAGATAAGGATCGCGTTCATCGCCGAATTTATCGCTCATACTCCCTCCGCAACGTCGCCAGACGCGCCAGCGCCTCTTCGGCAGTCAGCGTAACCAGCGGCACCGTCACGCCTTCAAGGCGACGGCTGGCCTGAAAATTGGTATTGCGTGTCTGTTCCCAGAGTCGGGATTTTTGCTTATCGGTGAGTGGACGCATCGTCGCCCCCCATATCGTCCCCTGTGTGCCACAAGTATAAGCAGCAATTTCAGGTTATGCCGGGAGGTGACCGGGCGCGGCGATAGACCACCGCGCCGCGGGAGGATTAGGGTAGCACTTTCGCAGAGAGGATAACGACCGGTTTGGTCGGCACATTCTGGTACGGACCAACGTTATGGGTCTGGACCTGAGAGATCTTATCCGCAACATCCATCCCCTTCACCACTTTGCCGAATACCGCATAGCCAAAGTCGCGCTGGCCATGGTCGAGGAAGGCGTTATCCGCCACGTTGATGAAGAACTGACTGGTGGCGCTATCCTGATCGGCGGTACGCGCCATCGCGATGGTGCCGCGGGTGTTGCGCAGGCCGTTGTCTGCTTCATTCTTGATCGGCGGGTTAGGCTGCTTCTGCTGCATCTGTTCGTTAAAGCCGCCGCCCTGCACCATGAATCCCGGGATCACGCGGTGAAAGGTGGTGTTGTTGTAGAAGCCGCTGTTGACGTACTTCAGGAAGTTATCCACGGAAATCGGGGCTTTCTGGCTGTTTAACTCAAGCTCAATGTTACCTGCCGAAGTGGTCAGCAGCACATGCGGATCGCCCTTTGCCGCCATGGCCGGGGAGAACGCTGAAATAGCGAAAACGGCAGCCATCGCCGCCAGTGTTGATTTGAGCATGGAAATTCCTTAACGGAGCAGAATAAAAGCGAGTGCCTTGATTCTAAAGAGCCTTTGCATCCTGGGCCAGCCTTTTACCAAATTTTACTTAGCTGTAATAATTGTAACCACGCAAACGATCTCCTTTGCAGCGAACAAGCGTGATGCAGATCACATTAAAACATGCAAAAGATAACCCATTTCACAATAAACATTTAATTACATCACCTGAACGAATAAAATCTGTCCGCCCGGCGCAGCGTCAACGCGCTTTACCTTTCTATTCACAGGCCAGTCATGACTAACAGCAACCGTATTAAGCTCACATGGATCAGCTTCTTCTCCTACGCCCTGACCGGCGCGTTGGTGATCGTCACCGGGATGGTGATGGGTAACATTGCGGATTATTTCCATCTGCCCGTTTCCAGTATGAGCAACACCTTTACCTTTCTGAACGCCGGTATTCTTATCTCCATCTTCCTCAATGCCTGGCTGATGGAAATCGTGCCGCTGAAAACTCAGCTGCGCTTTGGCTTTATTTTGATGGTGCTGGCGGTGACCGGCCTGATGCTCAGCCACAGCCTGGCGCTGTTCTCCGCGTCAATGTTCGTTCTTGGCCTGGTGAGCGGGATCACCATGTCGATCGGGACCTTCCTGATCACCCATATGTATGAAGGCCGTCAGCGCGGGGCACGTCTGCTGTTTACCGACTCCTTCTTTAGCATGGCGGGCATGATTTTCCCGATGGTCGCCGCCGTCCTGCTGGCGCGCAGCATCGAGTGGTACTGGGTCTACGCCTGTATTGGTCTGGTGTATGTCGCTATTTTCGTCCTGACTTTCGGCTGTGATTTTCCGGTGCTGGGCAAAAAAGCCCAGAGTGAAAACAGCCAGCCGGTGGTGAAAGAGAAGTGGGGCATCGGCGTGCTGTTCCTCTCCGTTGCGGCGCTGTGCTACATCCTCGGTCAGCTGGGCTTTATCTCCTGGGTACCGGAATATGCGAAGAGCCTGGGCATGAGCCTCGGCGACGCCGGTAAACTGGTGAGCGATTTCTGGATGTCCTACATGATCGGCATGTGGTCATTCAGCTTCATCCTGCGCTTCTTCGACCTGCAGCGTATCTTAACCGTCCTCGCCGGGCTCGCGACGGTGCTGATGTACCTGTTTATCAATGGTTCGCCGGAGCATATGCCGTGGTTTATTCTGACCCTGGGCTTCTTCTCCAGCGCCATTTACACCTCGATCATTACGCTCGGTTCGCAGCAGACGCGGGTCGCTTCGCCGAAGCTGGTGAACTTTATCCTCACCTGCGGCACCATCGGCACCATGCTCACTTTCGTGGTCACCGGCCCGATTGTGGCGGCCAGCGGTCCCCTGGCCGCGCTGCACACCGCTAACGGCCTCTATGCCGTGGTATTCGTAATGTGCTTTATCCTCGGCTTCGTCTCCCGTCATCGCCAGAACAACGCTCAGGCGGCGTCTCACTAAGCCTTCGGCCCCTTTGCATCCGCAAGGGGGCTGTTCCTCATAAAAGAAAGCTCCTCGCCACCGCGGTCAGTTTGGATCCAGCTTTGCGCCGGCAGGGTGGTCGCGATCACCCTTCCCTGGCGAATTGACCAGCGCACCGGCACCTGGCAGCGGACGGCCTCAAAGCCATTCTCCGCCGGGAGAATGATCAGGTTAGCCGGGTTGCCGCTGACAATGCCGTAATCCTCGAGGCCAAACGTGCGGGCGCTGTTGTCGGTGATAAGCTGCAGGCCGTCGTTGATCTGCTGGTAGCCCATCAGCTGGCAAACATGGAGCCCCATATGCAGGACCTGCAGCATATTGCCGGTCCCCAGCGGGTACCACGGGTCAAAGACGTCATCATGACCAAAGCAAACGTTGATCCCCGCCGCCAACAGCTCCTTCACCCGGGTAATGCCCCGTCGCTTCGGGTAGTCGTCAAACCGGCCCTGCAGATGAATATTCACCAGCGGATTGGCGACAAAGTTGATGCCGGAGAGCTTAAGCAAGCGGAACAGACGCGAGGTATAAGCGCCATTATAGGAGTGCATAGCGGTGGTATGGCTGGCCGTTACCCGCGGCCCTATCCCCGCTTTCAGCGCCAGCGCGGCAACGGTTTCAACAAAGCGCGACTGCTCATCGTCAATTTCATCGCAGTGAATATCCAGTGGGCGGTCATATTGCTGCGCCAGACGGAAGGCGATATGCAGCGATTCCACACCATATTCACGGGTGAACTCAAAATGCGGGATCGCCCCGACGACGTCCGCCCCCAGCTTGAGGGCCTCCTCCAGCAGCGCCTCGCCGTTGGGGTAAGAGAGGATCCCCTCCTGTGGAAAAGCGACAATCTGTAACTCGACCCATGGCGCCACCTCCTGTTTGACCTCCAGCATCGCCTTCAGCGCCGTTAACGTGGGATCGGAAACATCGACATGAGTGCGGACAAACTGCACGCCATTGGCGATCTGCCACTTCAGGGTTTTCCACGCCCGGGCTTTGACGTCCTCATGGCTGAGCAGCGCTTTCCGCTCCGCCCAGCGCTCAATCCCCTCGAACAGAGTACCGGACTGATTCCAGTTCGGCTCGCCGGCCGTCTGGGTGGTATCCAGATGGATATGCGGCTCGATAAAAGGCGGGATCGCTAGCCCGCCGCGAGCGTTCAATACCTCATAGCTTTCATCGTGCGCCTCCCCCATCGGCGTGATCGCGCCAAAGCGGCCCTTATCAATGGCTATTTGCCACAGGCCGTCGCGGTCTGCCAGGCGTACGTTCTGAATCAACCAAAGCGGCGCTGCTGTCATATCACCCTCACTATTCAATACGGCTTGTTTTCTGTCTAACCCCAATCGCGGCTTACCCAATTCTTGTACACAAAATCAGCAAAAAGGAAAAGTCAGCGTTTTCCATGACTTATAAAAATACTGACAAATCAAACGCATACTCATTAAGTGGTAGGTGAAGTTGTCATTGATTTGCATCAATAAGCCTGATGGCTGAATCGTTAAGGTAGGCGGTAATAGAAAAGAAATCGAGGCAAAAATGAGCAAAGTCAGAATCGCTATTATCGGTAACGGCATGGTTGGCCATCGCTTTATCGAAGAGCTTCTCGATAAGGCGCCTGCCGGACAGTTCGACATTACCGTGTTCTGTGAAGAACCGCGTATCGCCTACGACCGCGTCCACCTGTCGTCTTATTTCTCCCATCACACTGCGGAAGAACTGTCGCTGGTACGCGAAGGTTTCTATGAGAAACACGGCGTCAAGGTGCTGGTCGGCGAACGGGCGATCACCATCAACCGCCAGGAGAAAGTGATCCACTCCAGCGCCGGGCGTACCGTGTTCTACGACAAGCTGATTATGGCGACCGGCTCATACCCGTGGATCCCGCCGATTAAAGGCGCGGAAACCCAGGATTGCTTCGTCTATCGCACTATTGAAGATCTTAACGCCATCGAATCCTGCGCCCGCCGCAGCAAACGCGGCGCGGTAGTCGGCGGCGGCCTGCTCGGCCTGGAAGCGGCCGGCGCGTTGAAAAACCTCGGCGTGGAAACCCATGTTATCGAATTCGCGCCGATGCTGATGGCCGAACAGCTCGACCAGATGGGCGGCGAGCAGTTGCGGCGCAAAATCGAAAGCATGGGCGTGAAAGTTCACACCAGCAAAAACACCAAAGAGATTGTTCAGCAGGGCACCGAGGCGCGCAAAACCATGCACTTCGCCGACGGTAGCGAGCTGCAGGTCGATTTCATCGTCTTCTCAACCGGGATCCGCCCGCGCGATAAGCTGGCCACCCAGTGCGGGCTGGCGGTCGCCCAGCGCGGCGGCATCATGGTCAACGATAGCTGCCAGACCTCCGATCCGGATATCTATGCCATCGGGGAATGCGCCAGCTGGAACAACCGTGTCTACGGTCTGGTCGCCCCCGGCTATAAAATGGCCCAGGTGGCCGTCGACCATCTCCTCGGCAGTGAAAATAGCTTCACCGGCGCCGACCTCAGCGCCAAGCTGAAGCTGTTGGGTGTGGACGTGGGCGGGATCGGCGATGCCCACGGCCGCACGCCGGGCGCCCGTAGCTACGTCTATCTCGACGAAAGCAAAGAAGTTTATAAGCGCCTGATCGTCAGCGCCGACAACAAAACGCTGCTCGGCGCGGTGCTGGTCGGCGATACCAGCGACTACGGCAATCTGCTGCAGCTGGTGCTCAACGCCATCGAGCTGCCGGAAAACCCGGATTCGCTGATCCTCCCGGCCCACGCCGGCAGCGGCAAGCCGTCCATCGGCGTGGATAAACTGCCGGACAGCGCGCAGATCTGTTCCTGCTTCGACGTCAGCAAAGGCGACCTGATCGCCGCTATCAACAAAGGCTGCCACACCGTGGCGGCGCTGAAAGCGGAAACCAAAGCCGGGACCGGCTGCGGGGGCTGTATTCCGCTGGTCACTCAGGTGCTCAACGCCGAGCTGGCGAAACAGGGCATTGAGGTCAACAACAATCTGTGCGAACACTTCGCTTACTCCCGTCAGGAGCTGTTCCACCTGATCCGCGTGGAAGGCATTAAAACCTTCGACGAACTGCTGGAAAAACACGGTCAGGGCTACGGCTGTGAAGTCTGTAAGCCGACCGTCGGTTCCCTGCTGGCCTCCTGCTGGAATGAGTACATCCTCAAGCCGCAGCACACGCCGCTGCAGGACAGCAACGACAATTTCCTCGCCAACATTCAGAAAGATGGTACCTATTCGGTGATCCCGCGCTCAGCTGGCGGCGAAATCACGCCGGAAGGGCTGGTCGCCGTGGGCCGTATCGCGCGTGAATTCAATCTGTACACCAAAATCACCGGCTCTCAGCGCATCGGCCTGTTTGGCGCGCAGAAAGACGACCTGCCGGAGATCTGGCGGCAGCTGATTGAAGCGGGATTCGAAACCGGCCACGCCTACGCCAAAGCGCTGCGAATGGCGAAAACCTGCGTCGGCAGCACCTGGTGCCGCTACGGCGTTGGCGACAGCGTCGGCTTCGGCGTGGAACTGGAAAACCGCTACAAAGGCATCCGCACCCCGCACAAAATGAAGTTCGGCGTCTCCGGCTGCACCCGCGAATGTGCCGAGGCTCAGGGCAAAGACGTCGGGATCATCGCCACCGAGAAAGGCTGGAACCTGTACGTGTGCGGTAACGGCGGGATGAAACCGCGTCACGCCGATCTACTGGCCGCGGACCTCGATCGCGATACGCTCATCAAATATCTCGACCGCTTTATGATGTTCTACATCCGCACCGCCGATAAGCTGACCCGCACTGCCCCGTGGCTGGACAATATGGAAGGCGGTATCGACTATCTGCGCAGCGTCATCATCGATGACAAGCTCGGTCTGAACGACCATCTGGAAGAAGAACTGGCTCGCCTGCGCGCCGCCTTCGCCTGCGAGTGGACCGAGACCGTCAACAACCCGGCGGCGCAGACCCGCTTCAAACACTTTATCAACAGCGACCAGCGCGACCCGAACGTTCAGGTGGTGCCGGAACGTGACCAGCACCGCCCGGCCACGCCGTATGAGCGTATCCCGGTTACTCTGGTGGAGGAAAAAGCATGAGCCAGTGGGTAAATATCTGCAGCATCGACGACATCCTGCCGGCCACCGGCGTCTGCGCCCTGCTCGGTCAGCAGCAGGTGGCGATCTTCCGTCCCTACCATGACGACAGAGTATTCGCCATCAGCAACATTGATCCGTTCTTCAACGCCAGCGTACTGTCTCGCGGGATTATCGCCGAGCATGACGGCGCGCTATGGGTCGCCAGCCCGCTGAAAAAACAGCGCTTCCGTCTAAGCGACGGCCTGTGCATGGAAGATGCCAGCCACTCTATCGCCCGCTTCGACGCTCGCGTGAAAGACGGACACGTTCAGCTTAAAGCGTAAGTCCTTCTCCCTCCCCCCGGCCACGGGGGGAGATATAAGTAACAGTTCTGACCGACAGCGCATGAGTGCGGGATATGTCGCATGTTTTGTATTACCTTTGCTGCTATTCTACGACCACTCGTTTTCTACCCCTTATTTTTATGAGGTTATTCTGTGGATCACTTACCCATATTCTGCCAGTTGCGCCAGCGCGATTGTTTACTGGTTGGCGGCGGGGATGTCGCCGAACGCAAAGCCCGTCTGCTGCTGGATGCTGGCGCTAACGTCACGGTCAATGCGCTCGACTTCACGCCCCAGTTTCAGGTGTGGGCTGATTCACAGATGCTAACTCTGGTGCAGGGGGAGTTTATCCCCTCGCTGCTGGATAACTGCTGGCTGGCCATCGCCGCTACTGATGATGAGACGGTCAACCAGCAGGTTAGCGAGGCGGCCGAAGCGCGGCGTATCTTCTGTAACGTGGTGGATGCCCCGCGCCAGGCCAGCTTTATCATGCCGTCGATCATCGATCGCTCGCCGCTGATGGTCGCCGTCTCCTCGGGCGGGACATCACCGGTTCTGGCGCGCCTGCTGCGCGAGAAACTGGAGTCAATTCTGCCCCTGCATCTCGGCCAGCTGGCCCGCTATGCCGGCCATCTGCGCGCGCGGGTTAAGCAGCAGTTTGCCACCGTAGGCGAGCGTCGCCGCTTCTGGGAGAAGCTGTTTGTTAACGACCGTCTGGCGCAGTCGCTGGCTAATGACGATCGGCAGGCAGTCGCGGATACCACTGAGCAGTTGCTGACGGAGCCGTTGGAGCATCGCGGCGAGGTGGTGCTGGTTGGCGCCGGCCCCGGTGACGCCGGGCTGCTCACGCTCAAAGGCCTGCAGCAGATCCAGCAGGCTGACGTGGTGGTCTATGATCGGCTGGTCTCCGATGACATCATGAATCTGGTGCGCCGCGATGCCGATCGGGTGTTCGTCGGCAAGCGCTCAGGCTACCACTGCGTCCCGCAGGAGGAGATCAACCAGATCCTGCTGCGCGAAGCGCAAAAAGGAAGACGCGTGGTCCGGCTGAAAGGCGGCGATCCCTTTATCTTTGGCCGCGGAGGGGAAGAGCTGGAGACGCTTTGCGAGGCGGGCATCCCCTTCTCCGTTGTGCCTGGCATTACCGCCGCCTCCGGCTGCTCCGCTTATTCGGGGATCCCCCTGACCCACCGCGATTTCGCGCAGGGCGTCCGCCTGGTCACTGGCCACCTGAAAACCGGCGGCGAGCTGGACTGGGCGAACCTGGCGGTGGAGAAGCAAACCCTGGTGTTCTACATGGGTCTGAACCAGGCGCCGGCGATCCGCGAGAAGCTTATCGCTCACGGCATGGCTGAAGATATGCCCGCCGCCATCGTCGAGAACGGCACCGCTGTGACGCAAAAAGTGGTCAGCGGCACCTTAGGACAACTGGATATTCTGGCGCAGCAGATGGCCAGCCCGGCGCTGATCATCGTCGGCCGCGTGGTCGGTCTGCGGGATAAACTGAACTGGTTTTCGAACCATTAACCTTGCCTCCCATAAAGTGACAGGCATAAAAAAGGGCGGGATAGCATCCCGCCCTTTTAGCTGTTGCGTCGCTTACGGCTTGGCGACAAAGCCAATCGCTTCGTATACCGCTTTCAGGGTTTGAGAAGCCCGCGCGCTGGCCTTTTCCGCACCGTCTTTCATCACCTGATTGAGAAACGCTTCGTCGTTACGGAAACGGTGATAGCGCTCCTGCAGGACAATCAGCATGCCCGATACCGCTTCGGCGACTTCGCCTTTCAGGTGGCCATACATTTTGCCTTCAAAATGCTGTTCCAGCTCAGGAATAGTTTTCCCGGTAACCGCGGAGAGGATATCCAGCAGGTTGGAGACGCCCGCTTTCTCTTTCAGATCGTAACGCACTACCGGCGGCTCGTCGGAGTCGGTGACCGCACGTTTAATCTTCTTGACCACCGATTTCGGATCTTCCAGCAGGCCGATGACGTTGTTGCGGTTGTCGTCGGACTTGGACATCTTTTTCGTCGGCTCCAGCAGCGACATCACGCGCGCGCCGGATTTAGGGATAAACGGCTCAGGCACTTTAAAAATATCGCCGTAGATGGCGTTAAAACGCTGGGCGATATCGCGGCTTAGCTCAAGGTGCTGTTTCTGATCTTCGCCCACCGGAACCTGGTTGGTCTGGTACAGCAGAATGTCAGCGGCCATCAGTACCGGATAATCAAACAGACCGGCGTTGATGTTCTCCGCGTAGCGCGCTGACTTGTCTTTAAACTGAGTCATGCGGCTCAGTTCGCCGAAATAGGTGTAGCAGTTCAGCGCCCAGCCTAGCTGGGCATGTTCCGGCACGTGCGACTGCACGAAGATAGTGCTTTTCTGCGGGTCGATGCCGCAGGCCAGATACAGCGCCAGGGTGTCCAGCGTCGCCTTGCGCAGCTGCTGCGGATCCTGGCGCACGGTGATGGCGTGCTGGTCCACGATGCAATAGATGCAGTGGTAATCGTCCTGCATGTTTACCCACTGACGCAGCGCACCCATATAGTTGCCAATGGTCAGTTCACCTGAGGGCTGTGCGCCACTAAAAACGATGGGCTTAGTCATGTTTCAATTCCTGAGTTTCACTGTGCGGTAACCCGAGAGCGGGTAAGAGTTCGTTAAACTGGTCGAAGAGATAGTCCGGCTCGCTCAGCGCAAGCGGTTCACCATAGTTATAACCGTAGGTCAGACCAACAGAGCAGCAGCCTGCCGCTTTGGCCGCCTGAATATCATTGCGCGAATCGCCGACAAACAGCAGCTCGGCTGGAGCCAGAGAGAGCTTTTCCGCCACCAGCAGCAGCGGTTCCGGATGCGGCTTTTTATTCTGCACGTCATCGCCGCCAATCACCACGGTAAAATATTTCGCAATATCGAGCGCGTCCAACAGCGGGGCGACAAACGGCGTCGGCTTATTGGTAACCAGCGCCAGCGGCAGGCCTTTGGCATGCAGCGCGCCGAGCGTATCGGCCACCGCCGGGAACAGGAAACTGCCCTCTTCCGCCGCTTCGGCGTAATAGCGGTCAAACAGTTTACGCAAAATGCGTAGCTGCTCGTCTTGCGGAATATCATGATCGTCGACGGAAGGCTTGCCCATCGCCGCACGTAACGTTGCTCGCTCCTGACGAGCCCAGGTCAGCGCCCGCTCCATCAGGACATCGGCGCCGTTACCCATCCAGGTGATAACGCGTTCTTCTCCCGCCACCGGCAGCTCCAGGGCGTAAAGGGCGTTATCAACCGCCGAGGTTAGACCCGGCGCGCTGTCCACCAGCGTGCCGTCGAGATCAAATGCGATGCCGCGGATCGCCTGTAATTTATCCATGACTCACCTTCGCTAATTCACTACGCATTTGATCAATGACTTGCTTGTAGTCCGGCTGACCGAAGATCGCCGAACCGGCAACAAACATATCCGCACCCGCCGCGGCGATTTCGCCGATATTGCTGGCTTTCACGCCGCCATCCACTTCGAGGCGGATGTCGTAGCCGGACGCATCGATGCGCTGGCGCACTTCACGCAGTTTATCCAGCGTCTGGGGAATAAAGGACTGGCCGCCAAAGCCCGGGTTAACCGACATCAGCAGGATCACGTCCAGCTTATCCATCACGTAATCGAGGTAGCTCAGCGGCGTCGCCGGGTTAAACACCAGGCCCGCTTTACAGCCGTGCTCTTTGATAAGCTGCAGGCTGCGATCGACGTGTTCGGAGGCTTCCGGATGGAAGGTGATAATGCTGGCGCCGGCTTCGGCAAAATCAGGAATGATGCGGTCGACCGGCTTCACCATCAGGTGAACGTCGATTGGCGCGGTAATACCGTAATTACGCAGTGACTTCAGCACCATCGGGCCAATCGTCAGGTTTGGCACGTAGTGGTTGTCCATAACGTCGAAGTGCACGACATCCGCACCCGCCGCCAGCGCCTTCGCGGTATCCTCACCCAGACGGGCAAAATCAGCCGACAGAATCGAAGGGGCAATCAAATACTGCTTCATCCGCATCTCCTTGAAATTTATTTGGTCTTAGGCGGACGGTAGAGCGCTAATAGCTCGTCCACCTTTTTACGCGTACCACCGTTGCTGCTGATGCTGCGCCGCACCTTCACAATATGCGTTTCTGCCGCGTTTTTATACCATTCCTGCGTCAGCGGCGTGCGGTGGTTGGAAATCAGCACCGGGATGCGCTTTTTCATCAGCGATTCCGCCTTTTGCGCCAGCAGTACCTGTTGTTCCAGGTTGAAACTGTTGGTGTGGTAGGCGGTAAAGTTCGCCGTCGCCGTTAGCGGCGCATAGGGCGGATCGCAATACACCACTGTGCGGCTATCCGCACGTTGCATGCACTCTTCGTAAGATTCGCAGTAAAACTCGGCGTTTTGCGCCTTCTCGGCGAAATGATAGAGCTCAGCTTCGGGGAAATAGGGCTTTTTATAACGGCCAAACGGCACATTGAACTCGCCGCGCAGATTGTAGCGGCACAGGCCGTTGTAGCCGTGACGGTTCAAATACAGGAACAGCACCGCGCGACGCAGCGGATCCTGGCTTTGGTTAAATTCATCACGATACAGGTAGTAGCGCTCAGCGACGTTATTTTCCGGGGTAAACATCTCACGGGCGGCGGCGACGTATTCGTCGGTGCGCAGTTTGACGATGTTGTACAGGCCGATTAAGTCACTGTTGATATCCGCGAGGATATAACGAGAAAAGTCGGTATTAAGAAATACCGACCCGGCGCCCACAAAGGGCTCGATCAAGCACTCGCCTTCCGGCAAATGCTTTTTAATATCGTCAAGCAGGGGGAACTTTCCCCCTGCCCACTTCAGAAAAGCGCGATTCTTTTTCATGCTGCCTAACTAATTACACGTTCTCCGGCTGTGGAGAAAGCTCCGACAGCATCCTGCGCTTAAGACTACCCCACGGCATTATTTCAGGTCAGCCTGAACCTGATGCAGCGGTTTTGCCCATGGATTTTTCGCCTGCACGTCCGCCGGCAGCGAGGTGACAGCACGTTTCGCTTCATCTTTCGATGCATAGATACCGCTCACCAGCACGTACCATGGTTGGCCGTTACGCGACGTTTCATAGACAACATATTTATCCAGCTTCTCTTTCTTCGCCCAGTTGTTGAGGTTGTCGTAGTTAGAGGAGCTGCTGAGCTGCAAAGTATAGTGACCCGACGGCGCAGTTTTCATTGAGCTGACGTCACCTGCCGTCTTCCCGCTCTTCGCTGCCGGCGCTGCCGCAGCTGCCGTTGCCGCTGGCGCTGCGGTCGTCGTGGTCGGTTTGCTCTGAGCGGTGGCCACCGGTTTGCTTTCGCTGACGGACGTTTTCGCCGGAGCGGTGGTCGCCGTGCTTTCAACATGCTTCGGCTGGACCGGCTTCGATTCTACCGGCGTTTTCGCCACGGCCTGTGGCTTCGACTGCGGCTTCGCTTCGATAACGGTATGCTTACGTTCAGCCGGACGCGGGGTCGCTGCTGTCTGACGCTCGGTCGCCTGGCGCGGCGCCGCGGTGCCATTGGCACCATTCCGGATTGGCGCGACGGTAGCCGGTTCAGTCGGCAGCGTCGAGTTAGCCACGGCGCCGTCCAGTTGGCCCTGCTGCTGGGTCAACGCATTGTTCAGATCGCCCTGAACTTCGATACGCTGCTGGCCCTGCGGCGCAACCGCTGCCTGGCCCTGCGTCGGGTTCGCGGCAATAGGCGGTACCGTTACGTCCTGCTGTGAGGTGCTGTTAGCGGCGGCAGTCTGGTCCTGGCCCGCAGCAGGCATGCTGGCGGACTGGTCGTCAGACAGATTAATGCTCTTCTCGCCGGAAGCGGTCTGCTGGCTGGAAGAGGATGGCGATTTCAGTGCGGAACCGATACCCACGATCAACAGCAGCAGCACCAGAATCCCCACACCCATCATGATGTACTGGCGGGAGGCCGGTTTGGCCGGCGCTTTTTTACGCTTGCGCGGACGACGCTCTACAGGCTGCTCTTCGAGCATCTCCTCGTCTTGCGCATCCAGTTCTTCTTCGAACTCTTCCTCTTCACGCTCGCGACGGGCCTTACCAGCGCGCGTCGGACGGCCTTCATCGGCATCAAGATCAACATCGTCAAAATTGATCTGCGGCTCGGCATCACGCTCGGAAGACTGACGGGAACGACCAGCACGACGATCGTTGCGATCGGCTTTCATATCGTCTTCTGGTTTGAAATCATCCATTTAACACCCCACTAAAAGGCTTATGCTCACGATTATTGCACATCACCCGAAATGATAACGCCGCGCGAACGCGGCCAGACCTTCTTATTGTTGCGCCTGCTGAGTATCAGCAATCGCGCCAAGAACCACATCGTGCGGCACTCCGCCGCGCAGCTCGCTGCTTCCTATTGCGAGCGGGAGCACCAGCCGCATTTCGCCAGCCAGTACCTTTTTATCGCGCATCATATGGGGCAAATACGCCTGCGCACTCATTTCCTGCGGGCCGCGTACCGGTAAGCCTGCACGCTTGAGCAGATCGATAATGCGCTGAGTATCCTGCGCGCGGAACTGCCCCAGCCGTTCGGACGTGCGTGCCGCCATCACCATACCTGCCGCCACCGCTTCGCCATGCAGCCAGTTACCGTAGCCCATTTCCGCTTCGATAGCATGGCCGAAGGTATGTCCAAGATTGAGTAAAGCACGTAACCCGGTTTCACGCTCGTCGGCTGCCACAACCTCCGCTTTCAGTTCACAGCAGCGGCGAATGCAGTACGCCATGGCGGTATCGTCCAGCGCCAGCAGCGCATCAATGTTGTTTTCCAGCCAGCTGAAGAATTCACCATCCAGGATCACCCCGTACTTGATGACCTCAGCCAGTCCGGAAGCGAGCTCGCGCTTCGGCAGAGTTTTCAGACAGTTAAGATCAACTACCACGGAAACCGGCTGCCAGAAGGCGCCAATCATGTTTTTGCCGAGAGGGTGGTTCACTGCGGTTTTGCCGCCGACCGACGAGTCGACCTGCGACAACAGGGTGGTAGGGACCTGGATGAAACGCACGCCGCGCTGATAGCTTGCCGCGGCGAAACCGGTTAAATCACCGATCACCCCCCCGCCAAGCGCCACCAGAGTGGTGTCGCGGCCATGTGGTTTTTGCAACAGCGCAGTAAACACGGTATCCATCACCGCCAGGCTTTTGTATTGCTCGCCGTCTGGCAGAATGACGCTGTCAACGTTGACCCCTGACTGCTCCAGCGCAGAGCGGACGGTATCCAGATAAAGCGGCGCCAGCGTTTCGTTGGTGACCAGCATAGCCTGGTCGCCCGACTTGAGTGGCAGGAAGGAAGCTGGATCGTTAAACAAACCAGCCGCGATGGTAATCGGGTAACTACGTTCCCCGAGGGTAACAGTAAGCCTCTCCATAACGCGACATCCACCTCAATGACTATTACTCTGACGCACTTTTATTAAGCCAGAATCAGTTGCTTTCCAGCATATGAATAATCTGGTTCGCGACGACTTTCGCACTCTGATCGTCTGTGCGGATAGTCACATCGGCGATCTCTTCATACAGCGGGTTACGCTCGTCAGCCAGCGCTTCCAGCACTTCACGAGGCGGCGCATCGACTTGTAGCAAAGGACGCTTTTTATCGCGCTGCGTACGGGCCAACTGCTTCTCGATCGTAGTTTCCAGGTAGACCACCACGCCGCGGGCGGAGAGACGGTTACGCGTTTCACGGGATTTTACAGAGCCGCCGCCAGTCGCCAGCACAATCCCCTGTTTTTCCGTCAACTCATTGATAATTTTCTCTTCACGGTCACGGAAGCCTTCTTCGCCTTCAACATCGAAGACCCAGCCCACATCAGCGCCAGTGCGTTTCTCAATCTCTTGATCAGAATCGTAAAATTCCATGTTGAGCTGTTGGGCTAACTGGCGCCCAATAGTGCTTTTGCCGGCACCCATAGGCCCAACCAGAAAGATATTGCGTTTCTCTGCCATTTTTTCGGTACTACTAAGACTATTCGTTAATGATAAACCCGCTTCGCAGACACCCAGCGCCGCAGGGCATGAACTGAAACCTCATATGCAATAGAGCGAGAGTCAGACTAAAAATTATCTCAATACTCCGGCTGGTTTGGCAACTGAATAAAATCGCCGGACAATAAAGGGAGGATTGATGTCGTACCCGACTCTCAAATCGGTACCCCTTGTATGCTAAATCCGTCCTCACGTCAAACACCTGAAACGTGTTTAGCATGAAAAACCTGCTTAACGTACTGCCAGAATCCGTGGCGTAATAAAGACAACCAGTTCGCGACGTTCATTATCTTTCCCGTCACGACGAAACAGACGTCCCAGTACCGGGATATCGCCAAGCAGCGGGACGCTGTCGCGGGCGGTTTTGTTTTTCTGCGAAAAGATGCCGCCCAACGCTAAAGTCTCGCCGCTGCGAACTTCCACCAGGGTCTCTATCTCCTGCTTATCGATGGCCAGCGCTTCGCCGTTTTCCTGCTTCAGCACCTGGCCTGGCGTATTCTCGCTTATTCGCAGCTTAAGCCGCACTCTTCCCTGCTGCAGCACCGTCGGCGTGACCTCCATGCCCAGCACCGCCTCTTTGAACTCCACCGAAGTGGCGCCGCTTTCGCCACTGGAAACCTGATAGGGGATCTCGCTTCCCTGCTTGATGCTGGCAGGCTGCATGTGGGAGGCCAATAAACGCGGGCTGGCAATAATTTCGACCTGCTGCTTGCGCTCCAGCGCGGATAGCTCCAGCTCAAGCAAGCGACCGTTGATCTTGCCGATGTTAAACCCTGCGCGGGTGCTGGCATCGTTTACCGATACATCGCTGCTTAGGGTGGTGATTTGCCCGGAGCCTGGCGGGCTTCCGGCTTCCGCAAGCCGCCACTTCACCCCCAGCTCACGAAGGCTGGTTTCGCTCATCGACACGATATGGGCGGCCAGCTCCACCTGGCCGACCGGCAGATCCATCTCCTGCGCCCAGGCCTTCAACGCCGGCAGGTGCCGGGCATCATCGCGGATCAGCAGCCGATTAGTCCGCTTGTCCGCCATCAGGTGTCCCCTGGCGCTGAGCAGCTTTCCGCCGCTTTTAGCCAGCTCCTCAGCGTCGGCAAAGTGCAGGGTCACGCTCTCCGCCTGCAGGGGCAGGTTCTGCAGGCGTTTCTCCTGTTCGGCTTCACGCTGCGCCTGATTTGCCTTTTGCCAGGCCTGAGTGTGCGCGTAGATGACCGTCCCCTGCTGTTGCAAAGAGAGACCCGCGCTATCCGCTACCGCCCGCAGCGCCTGGCTCCAGGGAACCTTCTGCAGACGCAGGGAGAGCGTGCCGCTGACGTCCGGCGCGACGACGAGGTTCTTATGGTTCATTTCGGCCAGAGCTTGCAGCACCTGGGCCACTGGCGCATCGTCAATCACCAGCGAAACCGGTTTATCATTGCGGGCGGCGGGGGCCACCGCCAGCGGCAGCAGCAGAAGCAGCAGGCTTATCCATCGCATCATGTTGTTTCCCTTCACGTTGCCAGCGCCACGCTGGCGGTTCACATCCCGAAGACGTGACGATGTCCAGCTCACCGGCCGTCAGCCGGCTCACCCGCCAGCCCGTGGGCAATTGCTCATCCATGCGTACCCGTCGCCACTTTCCGTTCCCATCCTGCAGAAACCCCGTCCAGCCAGCATCATCCCCAACCGCCCCGCCATAGCGCCATTGCGAAAGCTGCGCCGTGCGGCAGGGATCCTCAACCGGCTGGAAAGGGTCACGCTCGGCCGCCAGCAGCGACAGCGGTAGCCACAGGAAGATCCAGCGTTTACCGCTCATCTTCCGCCTCCAGCAGCAGTCGCAGGCGGAGCGTCTGCGCCTCACGGCCCAGCGAAAACGAACGCGGATTCATCCCGCAGCGCGCCAGCCAGGAAAAAAGCGCGGGTACCGTTGACCAGGACAGGGTCAGCTCCATCTCGCCGCCGCTTCCCTGCGGACGCCAGGCGATAAGCTTCGCTCCGGAGAGCGGAATGGCTATGGGCGAAAATGACTGCGTGTCGATGCGCGCCCCGGGATTTTCCTCGCCGGGGATGCGCAGCGCCATGATCCGCCGCCACTGCGTTTGCAACGCCGCATCACGGGTTACCGCCGCCTGCGGCGGGCGCAGATCGCGCCAGAGCGCCACGCCGCCTCCCGACAGCCCCATTGCGAGCAGGATCGGCAGCCCCGTCCAGGCGCCCCGAAGGTTAATCCGCATCAGCGCGCGCTCCCGTCAGGGTAAAACTGAACTGCCAACGCCCTTCGGCGTCGCGCTGGGTCCCGCCGGCTTTTGCCGGCGCGAATCCCGCGACGCGAGTCAGCGCAGACTCCACGCTGGTTAACGCCTGCAGGTTAAGGGCCAGGCCGTCCAGCGTGAGGAGTACGCCCTGGTACTCCAGCCGCGTCAGCCACGCCTGCGCGGGCAGATCTGCCGCCAGCGCCTGCAGCCTGGGTTGCCAGGCGGCGATCGCCGATCTGCGCTGGTACTGCTGGCGCTGCCGTTGATGCTGCTGCCACGCCTCACGCATCGCCTGCTCGCGCTGCTTAAGCGAAGCGAGCAGCTGCGCGTCGGCCGTCGTGTGAAGCGTCGCCAGGAAGTCGCGCTGCAGACGCGCCGTTCGGCTCACCAGCAGGCCCATCCCGCCCAGCAGCACAATGCCGATGGTTAACAACAGGACGTAGCGCAGGCGCTGGCGGCGACGCAGGTCGCGCCAGGGAAGAAGATTAACGACATGCGTCATGCCGCCCGCCTCCCAGCGCCAGCCCAAGGGCAATGGCGTAACGATCGCCATCGGCTGGCAGCGGGGGCTGCCGACGGTGAATCACTTGCCAGACATCAAAGCGACTGGCCTCATCGCCCGCGTCAATACACAGGCGCAGCGGAACCTGAAGCTGCCCCGCCAGCTGGCTTAAGGACCCGACATCAGCGCAGGCGTCACTGCCCCAGGCCTCACGGGTCGCCCACAGCCAGCGCTTTTCATCCCGCCACGCCAGGCCCTGGTCTGCCGCAGTCATCCAGGGGAAAAAGGCGCCGAGCGCACTGGCATCCGGTACGATGGCCGCCACCCGCAGCCGCAGCCGCCCTGCCAGCTCCCGCAGAACATTGATATCCAGCCGCTGCGCCGCCGTAACCTGCCAGCCGTCATCCCGCGAGGTGGGCGCATAATCAATACATAGCGCGGAGGCAGGCATTGCCAGCTGCTGGCTCATGGCGCTGGCTACCCACATCGCCTGTTCCCGCTCCCGCAGGACGAACTGGGGATACGGAAGACGCTTTTGCAGTGTGCGCACCGCGGGAAAGGCGATACTAACCTGATGCTGCGCCGGTAGCTCCCGCCGCCAGGCGGCCAGCCGCGAACCGAGTGCGCTGACGTCCGCCACCATTCCCTGACGTACCAGCCCCGGCGGCAATGGGATACGCCACCAGCGGCGCAGCGCCCAGTGTGAACGTTCATGCAATAGCGCGACAATGGCAATGCTATCCTGTTGGATATGCATTCCAAGCCGCCAGTTTCTGAAAGCCATGCTTACGATCTCCTTATCCGGCAAAACTGCCCGGCTATATCAATGCACCTGGCTTGCCTTTATACTACCGCGCGTTTGTTTATAAACTGCCCAAATAAAACTAAATGGGAAAACACCGGTGAAGTTCGTAAAGTATCTATTGATCCTTGCAGTCTGTTGCGTACTGCTGGGAGCAGGCTCGATTTTTGGCCTCTACAAATACATAGAGCCGCAACTCCCCGACGTCGCAACCCTGAAGGATGTGCGTTTGCAGATCCCGATGCAGGTCTATAGCGCCGACGGTGAGCTTATTGCGCAGTACGGCGAAAAGCGCCGTATCCCTGTGACGTTGCAGCAAATTCCCCCCGAGCTGGTGAAAGCGTTTATCGCCACCGAAGACAGCCGCTTCTATGAGCACCACGGCGTCGATCCGGTAGGTATTTTCCGCGCCGCCAGCGTGGCGATGTTTTCAGGCCACGCCTCCCAGGGCGCCAGCACCATCACCCAGCAGTTAGCGCGTAACTTCTTTCTCAGCCCCGAGAAGACGTTGATGCGTAAGATTAAAGAGGCCTTTCTGGCCATCCGCATCGAGCAGTTGCTGAATAAAGATGAAATCCTTGAGCTGTATCTGAACAAGATCTACCTCGGCTACCGCGCCTATGGCGTCGGCGCCGCGGCGCAGGTCTATTTTGGCAAACCTATCGACCAGCTGACCCTGAGTGAGATGGCGGTGATTGCCGGTCTGCCGAAAGCGCCTTCCACTTTTAACCCGCTCTATTCGATGGATCGCGCGACCGCCCGTCGCAACGTGGTGCTGTCGCGTATGCTGAGCGAAGGGTACATCACCCAGGCGCAATACGATGAGGCGCGCAGCGAACCCATCGACGCCAGCTATCACGCGCCGAAAATCGCCTTCTCCGCCCCTTACCTGAGTGAAATGGTGCGCCAGGAGATGGTGAATCGCTACGGCGAGCAGGCCTACGAAGACGGTTATCGGGTCTACACCACCATTACCCGCAAAAACCAGCAGGCGGCCCAGCAGGCGGTACGCAATAACGTGCTGGATTACGATATGCGTCACGGCTACCGCGGCCCGGCCAGCGTACTGTGGAAAGTCGGCGAAACGCCGTGGGAGACGAAGAAGATCGTCGATTCGCTGAAGCGTCAGTCTGGCTACGGTCCGCTTTTCCCGGCGGTGGTCACCTCCGCGAATGCCCAGGAGGCTGTCGCGCTGTTGGCTAACGGCGACTCCGTTTCGCTGACGATGGAGGGCGTGCGCTGGGCCCGTCGCTTTATCTCTGATACGCAGCAAGGGGCGACCCCGCGTAAAGTCAACGACGTTGTGCAGGCCGGGCAGCAGATCTGGGTACGCAAGGTGGGTGACAGCTGGTGGCTGTCCCAGCTCCCGGACGTCAACTCAGCGCTGGTCTCCATTAACCCGCAAAACGGCGCGATTATTGCCCTTGTCGGCGGGTTTGACTTTAACCTGAGCAAGTTCAACCGCGCCACCCAGGCGCTGCGCCAGGTCGGCTCCAACATTAAACCGTTCCTCTATACCGCCGCGATGGATAAAGGCTTAACGCTGGCAAGTATGCTCAACGATGTGCCGATCTCGCGCTGGGATGCGGGCGCAGGTTCCGACTGGCGGCCGAAGAACTCGCCGCCGCAGTATGCCGGTCCGATTCGTTTACGCCAGGGCCTGGGGCAGTCGAAAAACGTGGTGATGGTGCGCGCTATGCGCGCCATGGGCGTAGACTACGCCGCCGAGTATCTGCAGCGCTTTGGCTTCCCGGCGCAGAACATTGTCCACACGGAATCGTTGGCGCTGGGCTCAGCCTCCTTTACGCCCCTGCAGGTCGCTCGCGGTTATTCGGTGATGGCCAACGGCGGCTTCCTGGTCAATCCTTTCTTTATCAGTAAGATTGAGAACGATCAGGGCGGGGTCCTCTTCGAGGAGCGTCCGAAAATTGCCTGTCCGCAGTGTGATTTACCGGTAATTTACGGCGATACGCCAAAATCCAACGTGCTGGAAAACAAGGATGTGGAAGATGTCGCCACCTCCGCGGAACCGCAGAATGGCAACGTGCCGCCGCAGCCGCAGCTGGAGCAGGCCAACCAGTCGCTGGTCTCGCAGAGCGGCGCACAGGAATACGCGCCGCATGTGATTAACACACCGCTGGCCTTCCTGATCAAGAGCGCGCTGAACAGCAACATCTTTGGCGAGCCGGGCTGGATGGGCACCGGCTGGCGCGCCGGACGCGATCTGCAGCGGCATGACATCGGTGGGAAAACCGGGACCACCAACAGCTCGAAGGACGCCTGGTTCTCAGGCTACGGACCGGGCGTGGTGACCTCGGTTTGGATCGGCTTTGACGATCATCGTCGCGATCTTGGCCGGACCACCGCCTCCGGAGCGATTAAAGATCAGATCTCTGGCTATGAAGGCGGTGCCAAAAGCGCCCAGCCGGCCTGGGACAGCTTTATGAAGAGCGTGCTGGAAGGCGTTCCGGAAGAACCGTTAACTCCGCCGCCGGGTATCGTCACGGTGAATATCGACCGCAGCACCGGTCAGTTGGCGAACGGGGGCAATAGCCGGGCGGAGTACTTTATTGAAGGAACCCAGCCCACCCAGCAGGCAGTCCGTGAGGTGGGCACCACCCTGACTGACGGCGGCGGTGAAACCCACGAATTGTTCTGACAAAAAAAGCGCCTGCGGGCGCTTTTTTATTGCTGCTTAGCGTGGACGCTCGTTCAGAGTCGGCCCTGGGCCTGCAGCCATTCCCGCACTAAAAACAGCGCGCTGACGTTACGGGCCTCGTTAAAATCTTCTTCATCCAGCAGCGACATCAGCTGCGCCAGCGGCCAGCGCACCTGCGGTAGCGGCTCAGGTTCATCGCCCGGCAGTGACTCCGGATAGAGATCTTCCGCCACCATGATATTCATTTTGCTGGAGAAGTAGGAGGGGGCCATACTGAGCTTCTTCAAAAACGTCAGCTTATTGGCGCCATAGCCAACCTCTTCTTTCAGCTCGCGATTGGCCGCTTCATCCACGGTTTCACCTGGATCAATCAGCCCTTTGGAGAAGCCCAGCTCGTAGGACTCCGTCCCCACGGCATACTCACGAATCAAAATAATGTGATCATCCACAATCGGCACAATCATCACCGCTTCACGGGTGGAAGGCCGCATACGTTCATAAACGCGACGCACACCGTTGCTGAACTCCAGATCGACGCTTTCGACATTAAAGAGGCGCGAACGGGCGACAGTTTCAACATTGAGAATGGTGGGTTTTTGTAATGATTTGCTCATTGTCATCGGTCTATGCTGTGATTAAGCAGTCATTGTGCGATACGCAACACGCTTTCGGCAATCCAAATTGCTACTTATTTACAGAGTTGTAACCTTTTCCCTGCAGGGGGAAAAGTAATAAAGATAAAAAAGTCAATAGCTTGAATTCGCTTTGAGAATTTACCGATTTCTGCGCTTTAACGTTTTTGGTAAGCTTGTGCGCTGCTGCATGACATATTCACTACCCTGTAAGCAGGTGCGCCGCTAACACTGCAGCTTGACGTTAGTCTTCACGTTCACCGACGATTTCGTAAGAAAAAAATAACTTTGATGGGATGGGCATGGGCACCTTTCTGATATTCCTTACAGCTCTGCTAATCTGCGTATTGCTCATCGGATGGTGGTATCGCGCTCACGCCAGACGCCGCCGACTCCCCCTACTGCACGCCTTTAGCGACGCTACCACGCGGCAGCTTCCTGCGGATGAGCGCCAGGCTATTGAGAAGTATGTTGCCGAGTTGAGCCACGCCCAGCAGGTGCCGGCGTCCGGTGCGACCAGCGCGCCTGTCGCTCTGGCGCTGAACGAACAGAGTGATACCGTCTATGCGGTGACACGCGCCATCACCCGCTACGGGATCACCACCGACGCGCCGAATAAATGGCGCTATTTCCTCGATTCGGTTGAAGTTCATCTGCCGCCGTTCTGGGAACAGCATATCAACGATGAAAACAGCGTCGAGCTGATCCCCACCGACAGCCTGCCGCTGGTTATCACCCTTAACGGTCATAGCCTGAGCGACTATCGCCAGGAAGCGCAAAGCTACGCCCTGGAACGCGCTTCGGCCACCCAGGCCTCCATTCGCGGCGAAGAGAGCGAGCAGGTAGAGTTGCGGCAGATCCGTCGGGAAACGCCTGAAGAACACGCTCTGAATCGCCCGGACGGGCTGCGCGAAGCGATCCTGATCGTCGCCTCCTTTCTGTTCTTTTATTTCAGCCTGATTGGGCCAGCTGTCTTTACCCCCTGGCTGGTCGCCGCAGGTTTGTTGCTGCTCGCCGCCGGACTGTGGGGGATTTATGCCCCGCCGCGTCGCGCCGCGCTGCGCGAAATCCATTGCCTGCGGGGCGTCCCTAAGCGCTGGGGATTGTTTGGCGAAAACGATCAGGAGCAGATCAATAACATCTCGCTGGGCATTATCGATCTCATCTATCCGCGCCACTGGCAACCCTGGATTGCCCAGGACCTGGGGCAGCAGACCGATATTGATATCTATCTCAACCGCCACGTGGCCCGTCAGGGACGCTACCTGTCGCTTCATGATGAAGTGAAAAACTTCCCGCTGCAGTACTGGCTACGCAGCGCGATTATCGCCGCCGGCGCCCTGGTGGTGGTGATTATGCTGTGGGCCAGCGTACCGTTGAATATGCCGTTTAAGTTCACCCTGTCGTGGCTCAAGGGCGCGCAAACGATTGAAGCCACTACCGTCAGCCAGCTGGAAAAAGCCCATGTGCGCATTGGCGATACGCTGCGCCTGACCGGTACCGGGATGTGTAATATCCGCACGCCGGGCAGTTGGTCCGCCAAAGAGGATTCGCCGTTCCTGCCTTTCGATTGTTCACAGATTGTGTGGAACGACGCCCCTCCTCTGCCGCTGCCGGAGTCTGACATTGTCAGCAAAGCGACCGCCCTGATGCAGTCCGTCCAGCGCCAGCTGCACCCGGAAACCGACGATGATTCCCGCGTCAGCCCTGCCCTACGCTCCGCCATTCAGAAATCAGGCATGGTGCTACTGGATGATTTCGGCGATATCGTGCAGAAAACTAACGATCTCTGCTCGGCAAAGGATGATTGCCTGCGGCTGAAGAATGCGTTGGTCAATCTTGGCAATACCCGTAACTGGGAAACGTTAACCAAGCGCGCCACCGCCGGCAAGCTGGATGGCGTGAACGTGCTGCTGCGGCCGGTCAGCGCCGAGTCGCTGGAGAATCTGGTGACCACCTCAACCGCGCCCTTTGTGATACGCGAAACCTCGCGGGCCGCGCAGGCGCTGAACAGCCCGGCTCCCGGCGGTTTTCTTATCGCCAGCGATGAGGGCAGCGTACTGGTCAATCAGCCGTGGCCGGCGGTGAGTCTGTATGATTATCCGGCCCATGAGCAGTGGGGCGAACTGCGGCGGCTGGCCGGTATGCTCATGCATACCCCCTTCCATGCCGAAGGTATCGTTACCAACCTGTTTACTGACGCCAACGGCACGCAGCATATCAACCTGCATCGCATCCCCGACCGCAGCGGCCTGTGGCGTTATCTGGGCATCACCCTGCTGCTGCTGTCAATGGTGGGGTGCATGGCTTACCACGCCGTGCAGGCCCTGCGTCGTTATCAACGCCATCGTCAGCGTATGGAAGAGATTCAGAAATATTACGAAAGCTGCCTTAATCCGGTTTTGCTCCCCTCATCTGACTCGCAAGATTAATTTTCCCGGCGACAGGGTGTGATACCCTGTCGCCCATTTTCCGCTCGCTGGAGAGTCATCATGCACTTTGATATCGCCTGGCAGGAGGTCGATACCGTTCTGCTGGATATGGACGGCACGCTCCTGGACCTCGCCTTCGACAACTACTTCTGGCAAACGCTGGTGCCTGAAACCTGGGGGGCCGCCCGCGGCCTCAATTTGCAGGAGGCGAAAGACGCCATGCGCCAGGAGTATCACGCCGTGCAGCATACGCTAAACTGGTACTGTCTGGATTACTGGAGCGAGCGCCTGGGTTTGGATATTTGTGCGATGACCAGCGAACAAGGTCCGCGCGCCACGCTGCGCGAGGATACCGTGCCGTTCCTTGATGCGCTCAAGGCCTGCGGTAAGCGACGCATTCTGTTGACCAATGCCCATCCCCACAATCTGGCGGTGAAGCTCAAACACACCGGCCTGGACGCGCACCTTGATTTATTACTTTCCACCCACACATTTGGTTATCCGAAAGAGGATCAGCGTCTGTGGCGCGCCGTGGCGGAGGAAACTGGCCTTGAGGCGCACAAAACGCTGTTTGTCGACGACAGCGAGGCGATACTGGATGCCGCGAGGGAGTTTGGCATTCGTTACTGCCTGGGTATTACCAATCCTGACTCCGGACTGGCGGAAAAGCAGTATCTGCGCCATCCGGGGCTGAATGATTACCGACGACTGATCCCTTCGCTTACCCCGAAGGAGAGGCGATGAAAGAGAAGCCCACCGAAACCGTCAGACTGGACAAATGGCTTTGGGCCGCCCGCTTTTACAAAACCCGCGCGCTGGCGCGGGAAATGATTGAAGGCGGCAAGGTTCATTACAACGGACAACGTAGCAAACCCGGAAAAATCGTCGAACTCGACGCCATTCTGACGCTGCGCCAGGGCAACGACGAGCGGACGGTGCGCATTATCGGTATTACCGAACAGCGCCGCCCGGCAAGCGAAGCCGTCAACCTGTATGAAGAGACGGCGGAGAGTATCGAGAAGCGTGAAAAAATGGCCCTGGCGCGCAAAATGAACGCCCTGACCATGCCGCACCCTGACAGACGTCCGGACAAGAAAGAGCGCCGCGACCTGATGAGATTTAAACACGGCGAGAGTGAATAACTCGCGCCAGAAAGAGAGATGATTATGACTCAACACGATCAATTACATCGTTATCTGTTTGAAAACTATGCCGTGCGCGGCGAGCTGGTGACGGTGTCGGAAACCCTGGAACAGATTCTGGCGAATCACACCTATCCCCAACCGGTCAAAACGGTGCTGGCGGAGCTGTTGGTCGCCACCAGTCTGCTGACCGCGACGCTGAAGTTTGCCGGCGACATTACCGTACAGCTGCAGGGGGATGGCCCTTTACAGCTGGCGGTGATCAACGGCAATAACCAGCAGCAGCTGCGCGGCGTCGCGCGCGTGCAAGGCGAGATTGCGGACGATGCGGATCTGAAAACGATGGTCGGCAACGGCTACCTGGTCATTACCATCTCTCCGGAAGAAGGTGAGCGCTATCAGGGCGTGGTCGGTCTGGAAGGCGATACGCTGGCCGCCTGCCTGGAAGATTATTTCCAGCGTTCAGAGCAGCTGCCGACGCGCCTTATCATCCGCACCGGCGATCATGAAGGCCAGCCGATGGCGGGCGGGATGCTGCTGCAGGTGATGCCGGCGCAGGATGCCCAGACTGCCGACTTCGAGCACCTGGCGACGCTTACCGAGACCATTAAGGCGGAAGAGCTGTTCACCCTGCCGGCAAATGATGTGCTGTGGCGTCTGTACCATGAAGAAGAAGTCACTGTCTACGACCCGCAGAGCGTGGAGTTCAAGTGCACCTGCTCCCGCGAACGCTGCGCCGGCGCGCTGAAGACGCTGCCGGATGAAGAGATTGATAGCATCCTCGCCGACGAAGGCGAAATTGATATGCACTGCGACTACTGCGGTAACCACTATATCTTCAATGCCATGGACATCGCCGAGATCCGTAATAACGCCTCTCCGGCCGATCCGCAGGTTCATTAATCCCGCATCTTTCTCAGGCACAGGGCGGCAATGTTGTTTGTCGCGTTGTGCCTGACTTTTAATTTATTCGCGAGTTGAATCGATTTTCCCTGAAAGAGTTACGTAATTTAATTTCAGGAAAGCGATTACATTCACATTTCGGCAGTTTTTTTAATTACTTTTTAACCATTGAGAAACATCTAACCCCACCATCCGCCCATTTCCTGAGATAATCCACTCCACTTCGTGACAGGAGTCACCGTTTTTATCGTCATTCTGAGGAATGTCGAGATACGTAAATCTATGAGCCTGGTCGCGGTCAATACCCGGCAATTAACCCTACAATTTACAGCAGTACATCTTGGCTAAGGAGCAGTGACATGCGCGTTAATCATGGTTTAACCCCGCAGGATCTCAAGGCTTATGGTATCAATGACGTCCAGGATATCGTCCACAACCCCAGCTACGACATGTTGTTTCAGGAAGAGCTCGACCCGAACCTGGAAGGCTACGAACGTGGCGTATTAACCACTCTGGGTGCTATCGCCGTCGACACGGGCATTTTTACCGGTCGTTCTCCGAAAGATAAGTATCTCGTGCGCGACGACACCACCCGCGACACCGTCTGGTGGTCCGATAAAGGCAAAGGTAAAAACGACAACAAGCCGCTTTCGCAGGAAACCTGGCAGCATCTGAAAGGGCTGGTGACCCAGCAACTGTCCGGTAAACGCCTGTTTATCGTCGACGCTTTCTGCGGCGCCAACGCCGATACCCGTCTCAACGTACGTTTCATTACCGAAGTGGCCTGGCAGGCGCACTTCGTTAAAAACATGTTCATCCGTCCGAGCGATGAAGAGCTGGCTGAATTCGAGCCCGACTTCATCGTGATGAACGGCGCGAAATGCACCAATCCGCAGTGGAAAGAGCAGGGCCTCAATTCGGAAAACTTCGTCGCCTTCAACCTCACCGAGCGCATTCAGTTGATCGGCGGCACCTGGTACGGCGGCGAGATGAAGAAAGGGATGTTCTCGATCATGAACTACCTGCTGCCGCTGAAGGGCATCGCCTCCATGCACTGCTCAGCCAACGTCGGCGAGAAAGGCGATGTCGCCATTTTCTTCGGCCTCTCAGGCACCGGCAAAACCACCCTCTCCACCGACCCGAAACGCCGCCTGATTGGCGATGACGAACATGGCTGGGATGACGACGGCGTGTTTAACTTCGAAGGGGGCTGCTACGCCAAGACCATCAAGCTCTCTGAAGCGGCCGAGCCGGATATCTATCACGCCATCCGCCGCAACGCCCTGCTGGAAAACGTGGTGGTACGCGCCGACGGCACGGTCGATTTCGATGACGGTTCAAAGACCGAAAATACCCGCGTCTCCTACCCCATCGACCACATCGACAACATTGTTAAGCCGGTGTCTAAAGCGGGTCACGCTACCAAAGTGATCTTCCTGACGGCCGATGCGTTCGGCGTCCTGCCGCCGGTCTCCCGCCTGACCGCTGACCAGACGCAGTACCATTTCCTGTCCGGGTTTACCGCCAAACTGGCCGGCACCGAGCGCGGCGTAACCGAACCCACGCCAACCTTCTCCGCCTGCTTCGGCGCCGCCTTCCTGTCGCTGCACCCGACGCAGTACGCCGAAGTGCTGGTCAAACGCATGCAGGCGGCTGGCGCGCAGGCTTATCTGGTCAATACCGGCTGGAACGGCACCGGCAAGCGCATCTCGATTAAAGATACCCGCGCGATCATCGACGCCATCCTCAATGGCTCGCTGGACAACGCGGAGACCTTTACCCTGCCGATGTTTAACCTGCAGATCCCGACGGCGCTCCCGGGCGTGGATACCCACATCCTCGATCCGCGCAGCACCTATGGTTCCCCGGAGCAGTGGCAGGAAAAAGCCGACCAGCTGGCGAAGCTGTTTATTGAGAATTTTGAGAAGTATACCGATACGCCAGCGGGCGCCGCGCTGGTGGCGGCAGGACCGCAGCGCTAACGGGCGCAAAGGTGAAAAAGCCGGGCTTGCCCGGCTTTTTATTGTGCAACATCCTGAGCAGCTAACCGCGGGCGCGATCAGCTCTCCCTGGCGGGTTTCATCGGCGCCAGCATCCGGTGCACCGGCAGCCAGGCGCGGATCAGTAACCCGCCGCGTTCGCTGGAGCCAATCTCCAGCCGGCCGTTGTGATTGTCGATAATACGCTGAACAATCGCCAACCCCAGCCCGGTGCCGCTGGTGCTGCGGGCGCTGTCGCCGCGTACAAACGGCTGAAACAGGTGCTCCCGCTGCTCAGGTTTAATCCCCGGTCCATCATCTTCTACCTGGAACCAGGCCCGGCTCGCTTCGCTGCCGCTGCTGACCTTGATCCAGCCATTGCCATAGCGGGCCGCGTTGACCACCATATTCGCCAGCGCGCGCTTGATAGACAGCGGGTGCATACGTACCGGAATTTCGCCGGCCTGCAGGGCGGTGGCGATTTCCCGCTCATAGCCGCTCTCCGCAGCGATCACTTCCCCCAGCACCGCATTCAGATCCGCCAGCTCCATCGGCATCTCCTGCCCGGTGCGCAGATAGTCGATAAACTGCTCGATGATGGCGTTGCACTCTTCAATATCTTTGTTGATCGACTCCGCGAGATAGCCGTCCTGCTCGCCCATCATCTCGGTGGCCAGACGAATGCGGGTCAGCGGAGTACGTAAATCGTGGCTGACCCCGGCCATCAGCAGCGTACGGTCGTCAGCCAGCTGCTTCACGCCCGCCGCCATATGGTTAAAGGCGCGCGTCACCGAACGCACTTCGGAGGCGCCATACTCGCGCAGCGGCGGCGGAATAATGCCGCGCCCGACCTGCAGCGCCGCGTGCTCCAGATCCACCAACGGGCGGTTCTGAATACGAATAAACAGCCAGGCGCCGCCTATCGCCAGCAGCATGATCGCCAGGGTATAGCGGAACAGCGGCGAGAAGTCGCCCTGATGGATCTCGGTCAGCGGCACCCGCACCCAGATATTGGGCGACAGCCAGGTCTTCAGCCACACCACAGGGGAGCTTTTATTGACCTCTACCCGCACCTCTGTGGGGCCACCAAGCTGATGGGCCATCTGCTGACTTAAGAATTCATAATGCTGCGCCCAGCGCAGGCCTGCGTCTTCCGCCGCTTCATTGGAATAGAGCGAAATCCCCAGCTCGCGATAAATTTCACGACGAAACGCCGGGGGCACCACCAGCTGGGTGCCATCCTCCAGCTGCAGTTTGTCGGTCATCAGCATACGCACTTCGTAGGCTAACACTTTATTAAACTGCTGGAGACTCGGCAGGATCGCGAAATTCAGTACCACCAGATAGGTCGTCACCAGGCTGACGAACAGCAAGGTGACGATCAGGAGCAGTGTGCGAGCAAAGGAGCTGCGCGGCGAAAAGCGCACGCGTTTCATGCCTTAGAACCGTCCGGGACGAAGACGTAGCCCAGACCCCAGACGGTCTGGATGTAGCGCGGATGCGCCGGGTCCTCTTCCACCATGCGGCGCAGGCGGGAGATCTGTACGTCGATGGAGCGCTCCATCGCAGAGTATTCGCGGCCGCGGGCGAGGTTCATCAGCTTATCGCGCGACAGCGGCTCACGGGGATGGCTCACCAGCGCCTTCAGGACCGCGAATTCGCCGCTGGTCAACGGCATCGGCTCGTCTTCACGGAACATCTCGCGGGTGCCTAAATTCAGTTTGAATTTACCAAAGGCGATAACCGCCTCTTCCTGCGACGGCGCGCCCGGCAGCTCGTTCGCCTGGCGGCGCAGCACCGCCCGGATGCGGGCCAGCAGTTCGCGCGGGTTAAACGGCTTCGGAATATAGTCGTCAGCCCCGATCTCCAGACCCACGATCCGATCGACCTCTTCGCCTTTCGCCGTCACCATAATGATCGGCATCGGGTTACTCTGGCTGCGCAGACGACGGCAGATAGAGAGACCATCTTCGCCCGGCAGCATCAGATCCAGCACCATCAGGTGGAAGGATTCACGGGTTAACAGACGATCCATCTGTTCGGCGTTCGCCACGCTACGAACCTGGAAGCCCTGCTCGGTCAGATAACGCTCGAGCAGCGCACGCAGGCGCATGTCGTCATCCACAACCAGAATCTTATAATTCTCTTGCATTGTTTGTACTCCCAAAGGTTCACTGCGATAGTCAGTGCGTATTCTCAAAAAAGCCCGGCGCGCTCACCAGCTAAATCTGGTATATATTCCAGGCTAAATTGTTACAAAGCATATTTAACAGCAGGTTAAGTATACATTTAATCATAAGACACAGTATTTATCCTGTCGGTATTATTACGCGCTACAAATTGTGCGCAACGACAGACAGTCAGAAGGTTGAACTCACGATGAAAACGCCGCTGATCACCCGCGAGGGATATGAAAAACTGAAGCAGGAGATGGACTACCTGTGGCGCCAGGAGCGTCCGGAAGTGACCAAAAAGGTGACCTGGGCCGCCAGCCTCGGCGACCGCAGCGAGAACGCGGACTACCAGTACAACAAAAAGCGCCTGCGGGAGATCGATCGCCGGGTCCGCTATCTGACCAAATGTCTGGAACAGTTGAAAATCGTCGATTACTCGCCGCAACAGGAAGGTAAAGTCTTCTTCGGCGCCTGGGTAGAGATTGAAAACGATGAAGGCGATATCAAGCGCTTTCGCATCGTCGGTTACGATGAAATTTTTGGCCGCAAAGACTATATCTCCATCGACTCGCCGATGGCGCGCGCACTGTTAAAAAAAGAGGTTGGCGATCTGGCCATCGTCAACACGCCGGCGGGCGAAGCCAGCTGGTATGTCAACGAGATCGAATACGTTAAATAGACAAGAACTTTCCGAGAGACGCCCGGCGCGGCTGGTATTTTTAGCCGTCAGTCCGTATAACTAGTCCCTGTTTTTTGACCCTAAAGATGAATTAAAAGCCATGATGAATGATTCGCTCTGCCGCATTATTGCGGGTGAACTTCAGGCCAGAGCCGAACAGGTAGAAGCTGCCGTTCGCCTGCTTGATGAAGGGAACACCGTGCCGTTTATTGCACGTTATCGTAAAGAAGTCACCGGCGGTCTGGATGACACGCAGCTGCGTAATCTGGAAACTCGCCTCGGCTATCTGCGCGAACTCGAAGACCGTCGTCAGGCGATCCTCAAATCCATCGCTGAACAGGGCAAACTGACCGACGCGCTGGAAAAAGCCATCAACACCACGCTCAGCAAAACCGAACTGGAAGATCTCTACCTGCCCTACAAGCCGAAGCGCCGTACACGCGGCCAGATCGCTATCGAAGCCGGGCTCGAACCGCTGGCTGACATGCTGTGGAACGAACCGGCCCACGATCCGGAAGCGGAGGCCGCAAAATATATTGATGCCGATAAGGGCGTAGCCGACAGCAAAGCGGCCCTGGACGGCGCGCGCTATATTCTGATGGAGCGGTTTGCCGAAGACGCCGCGCTGCTGGCGAAGGTCCGTGACTATCTGTGGAAAAACGCCCACCTGGTCTCCACCGTCGTCAGCGGTAAAGAAGAGGAAGGCGCTAAATTCCGCGACTACTTCGATCACCATGAACCGATCGCCACCGTGCCGTCGCATCGCGCGCTGGCGATGTTCCGCGGTCGCAACGAAGGCGTCCTGCAGCTCTCTTTAAACGCTGACCCGCAGTTTGACGAGCCGCCGAAAGAGAGCCACGGCGAGCAAATTATTATCGACCACCTGGGCCTGCGCCTGAATAACGCCCCGGCGGACAGCTGGCGTAAAGGCGTCGTCAGCTGGACCTGGCGGATCAAAGTCCTGATGCATCTCGAAACCGAGCTGATGGGCACCGTGCGCGAACGCGCGGAGGACGAGGCAATCAACGTCTTCGCCCGCAACCTGCACGATCTGCTGATGGCCGCGCCCGCCGGGCTGCGCGCCACCATGGGACTCGATCCGGGCCTGCGCACCGGGGTGAAAGTGGCCGTCGTCGACGCCACCGGTAAACTGGTCGCTACCGATACCATCTATCCCCACACCGGCCAGGCCGCCAAAGCGGCCGTCGCCGTCGCCGCGCTGTGTGAGAAGTACAACGTTGAGCTGGTGGCCATCGGCAACGGTACCGCCTCGCGTGAAACCGAGCGTTTCTTCCTCGACGTGCAGAAACAGTTCCCGAAGGTCACCGCCCAGAAGGTGATCGTCAGCGAAGCCGGGGCTTCCGTTTACTCCGCCTCCGAGCTGGCGGCGCAGGAGTTTCCGGACCTCGACGTGTCGCTGCGCGGCGCGGTCTCCATCGCCCGCCGTCTGCAGGATCCCCTGGCCGAGCTGGTGAAAATCGACCCAAAATCCATTGGCGTCGGCCAGTATCAGCACGACGTCAGCCAGACCCAGCTGGCGCGTAAGCTGGACGCGGTGGTGGAAGACTGTGTGAACGCCGTCGGCGTTGACCTGAACACCGCCTCCGTTCCGCTGCTGACCCGCGTCGCCGGCCTGACCCGCATGATGGCGCAGAACATCGTCGCCTGGCGCGACGAGAATGGTCAGTTCCAAAACCGCCAGCAGCTGCTGAAAGTCAGCCGTCTGGGGCCGAAAGCCTTTGAACAGTGCGCGGGCTTCCTGCGTATCAACCACGGCGACAACCCTCTGGATGCCTCCACCGTTCACCCGGAAGCTTACCCGGTGGTCGAACGTATTCTGGCCGCCACCCAGCAGGCGCTGAAAGATCTGATGGGCAATAGCAGTGCGCTGCGCCACCTGAAGGCAGTGGACTTCACCGATGAGAAGTTTGGCGTCCCGACGGTCACCGACATTATCAAAGAGCTGGAAAAACCGGGCCGCGATCCGCGTCCGGAGTTTAAGACCGCGAAGTTCGCCGATGGTGTGGAGACCATGAATGACCTGCTGCCGGGAATGATTCTGGAAGGTGCCGTCACCAACGTCACCAACTTCGGCGCGTTTGTTGATATCGGCGTTCATCAGGACGGACTGGTACACATTTCGTCGCTTTCTGACCGGTTTGTTGAGGATCCGCACACCGTGGTGAAAGCGGGCGACATCGTCAAGGTCAAAGTGATGGAAGTCGATCTGCCGCGTAAGCGTATCGCCCTGACCATGCGTCTCGACGAGCAGCCGGGCGACAGCAACGCCCGCCGCGGCGGTGGTCAGGAGCGCCCGCAGGGTAACCGCCCGGCCGCGAAAGCCGCCAAACCCCGCGGTCGCGAGGCGCAGCCTGCCGGCAACAGCGCGATGATGGATGCCCTCGCCGCAGCGATGGGTAAAAAACGCTAAACTCTCCCTGCCCCTTTTTCAGGGGCAGTTTTTTTTCATGACCAGGCCATCGCCATCACGCGCAAAACAGCTTCAGTTGTTTCTGATAACCTGCTTTTATTCCACGCCTGAAAGGCAGCGAAATTAATATTTTCATTTCGTTAACTTCAGAAACCTTAATTAAACATTAGATCGCCGAAATAATATTTCGCGCATTTTTGATTACAGGCTGACTTTGCGGCATATCAATAAAAAGGTGATTTTCACTTTAAAAATAGCCTGCAGCGCATCATATGTATTGATGATAAAAACCATTCTCATTATCATCGATTACAGAACGTTTTTTCTTTTTTCGTTGGCTACGGTCCCCGGCGCAACTGCCTCCAGGCGTCCGGAAAATTCTTCTTCGGTTAGCGATAGACAAGTAGGCCCTATGCAATTCACACCTGATAGTGCGTGGAAAATTACCGGTTTTTCTCGCGATATTAGCCCAGCATACCGTCAGAAACTGCTCTCCCTCGGCATGCTGCCCGGTTCCTCTTTTCATGTGGTTCGCGTGGCGCCGCTCGGCGATCCTGTTCATATTGAAACCCGACGCGTCAGTCTGGTATTACGCAAAAAAGATCTCGCCTTAATCGAACTGGAAGCGGTTGCACAATAACGGCTGGCCCGGCACAAGAGTCTGAAATATGCAAAAATTAACCGTTGGTTTAATTGGTAATCCTAATTCCGGAAAGACCACCTTATTTAATCAGCTGACCGGCGCTCGCCAGCGTGTGGGCAACTGGGCTGGGGTGACCGTTGAGCGTAAAGAGGGGATTTTCGCCACCACTGACCACCAGGTCACGCTGGTCGACCTCCCGGGAACCTACTCCCTGACCACCATCTCCTCGCAGACCTCGCTGGACGAGCAGATTGCCTGCCACTACATCCTGAGCGGCGACGCCGACATGCTGATTAACGTGGTCGATGCCTCCAACCTCGAGCGCAACCTCTATCTGACGCTGCAGCTGCTCGAGCTGGGGATCCCCTGCGTCGTCGCGCTGAACATGCTGGATATCGCCGAAAAGCAGCAGGTGCGGATCGATATCGACGCCCTCGCCGCCCGTCTCGGTTGCCCGGTCATTCCGTTGGTATCGACTCGCGGACGGGGGATCGAAGCGCTGAAGATCGCCCTCGACCGTCATCAGGCGAACAGCGATCTTGAGCTGGTCCACTATCCGCAGCCGCTGCTGCGCGAAGCTGACCTGCTGGCGCAGCAGATGTCAGCGCAGATCCCGACCCGGCAGCGGCGCTGGCTGGGTCTGCAGATGCTGGAGGGCGATATCTACAGCCGGGCCTATGCCGGCGACGCCGCCGATAAACTGGATATCGCTCTGGCGAATCTCAGCGACGAGATCGACGACCCGGCGCTGCACATCGCTGACGCGCGCTATCAGACCATCGCCGCCATTTGCGACGCCGTCAGCAATACCCTGACCGCCGAACCAAGCCGCTTCACCGCCGCGATGGACAAAGTGATCCTCAACCGCTTCCTCGGGTTGCCGATTTTTCTCTTTGTCATGTACTTGATGTTCCTGCTGGCGATCAACATCGGCGGCGCGCTGCAGCCGATTTTCGATGCCGGCTCGGTCGCGATCTTTGTGCATGGCATTCAATGGCTGGGTTACACCCTGCACTTCCCGGACTGGCTGACCGTGTTCCTCGCCCAGGGGATCGGCGGCGGTATCAACACCGTGCTGCCGCTGGTGCCGCAGATCGGCATGATGTATCTGTTTCTCTCCTTCCTTGAGGACTCCGGCTACATGGCGCGCGCCGCCTTTGTGATGGATCGCCTGATGCAAGCCCTCGGCCTGCCGGGGAAATCCTTCGTCCCGCTGATTGTCGGTTTTGGCTGCAACGTGCCGTCGGTGATGGGCGCCCGCACCCTTGACGCGCCGCGCGAGCGTCTGATGACCATTATGATGGCGCCGTTTATGTCCTGCGGCGCGCGGCTGGCGATCTTCGCCGTCTTCGCGGCCGCCTTCTTTGGTCAGAACGGCGCGCTGGCGGTCTTCTCGCTCTATGTGCTGGGCATTGTGATGGCCATCCTCACCGGCCTGATGCTGAAGCACACCATTATGCGCGGCGAAGCCTCGCCGTTCGTGATGGAGCTGCCGGTGTACCACGTCCCGCATATCAAGAGCCTGATTATCCAGACCTGGCAGCGCCTGAAAGGCTTTGTGCTGCGCGCCGGGAAGGTGATCGTCATCGTCAGCATCTTCCTCAGCGCGCTGAACAGCTTCTCACTGAGCGGTAAGGTCGTCGACAACATCAACGACTCCGCGCTGGCCTCGGTGAGCCGGGTCATTACGCCGGTGTTTAAACCGATCGGCGTGCATGAAGATAACTGGCAGGCCACCGTCGGCCTGTTTACCGGCGCGATGGCGAAAGAGGTGGTAGTGGGTACGCTGAACACCCTCTATACCGCCGAAGATATCCAGAATGAGGAATTCAATCCGCAGACCTTCAGTCTCGGCGAAGAACTGCTCGCCGCCGTCGATGAGACATGGCAGGGACTGAAAGACACCTTCAGCCTCAGCGTCCTGGCCAACCCCATCGAAGCCAGCAAAGGCGATGGCGAAATGGCCACCGGCGCCATGGGGGTGATGGGCAGTAAATTTGGCAGCGCGGCGGCGGCATACAGCTACCTGATCTTCGTCCTGCTCTATATTCCCTGCATCTCGGTGATGGGCGCCATCGCCCGCGAATCAAGCCGCGGCTGGATGACCTTCTCCATCCTGTGGGGGCTGAATATCGCCTATTCGCTCTCGACGCTCTATTACCAGACCGTTAGCTTTAGCGATCACCCGCGCTACAGTCTGGTATGTATCCTGGCGGTAGTGTTGTTCAACGTGGTGCTCTTCGGCCTGTTGCGCCGGGCGCGCAGCAGGGTGGACGTCTCGCTGCTGGCCACGCGAAAAACGCCGGCCTCCTGCTGTTCCAGCCCGGCTGGCGATTGCCACTAAGGAGGGACTGTGGCGTCGTTAATGGAAGTCCGCGATATGCTGGCCCTGCAGGGCCGCATGGAGGCGAAACAGCTCAGTGCTCGCCTGCAGACACCTCAGCCGCTGATTGACGCCATGCTTGAGCGAATGGAAGCCATGGGTAAGGTGGTCCGGATCAGCGAAACGAGCGAGGGCTGCCTCTCCGGCAGCTGTAAAAGTTGCCCTGAAGGGAAAGCGGCGTGCCGGCAGGAGTGGTGGGCGCTGCGATGAAAGGAGTCAGGCCAGGTCGCGCAACGAGGTAAAACGAGTAAGACAGCTATGAAAAACGGGCCAGCAGGCCCGTTTTCTTATGACTGGATTATTTATAAACGTCAGCGTTCGCGTGTACGGTTTTTTCGTTTTTCTGCCCGGCAATCACCACAAAGTATTTCCCACCCAGCTCATCGGCTTTTTTCGACAGATCGCGTCGGGCGTCCATCGGCGACGTCGTCCTGGAGGTCGTAATGCTACCGACCTTGGTCAGATTCATCTTCGCCACGTCTTCTTTTTGGATCTCTTTCGCGGCGAATGCGCCGAAAGAGAGGGTGCCTATCACCAGAGATGCAACCATTCCTGTAACAAGTTTCATAGCCTCTACTCTCCATAAGGTTGTTATTGTAGGTCACGGTGGCGGATTGAAATAATCAACCACCGTAACAACCTAAGTATTGCTAGGAATGGCCCTTTTACCATGGCGCGGCAAAAAAAATTACCCCAGCCGCGTCTTCAGCGCCAGCAGCGGCTCGCAGAAGGCCGCGGGATGGGAAACAAACGGCGCATGCGCGGCCTTATCGAAGAGGATTGACTCGCTTTCCGGCCACAGGTCATCCAGCAACGGGACGATCTTGCGCGGCACCAGTCCATCCAGCCGGCCATACAGCCGCAGAAACGGCATCGGCAGCCTGACCAGCGCCTGACGCAGATCGACGGTTCTGAGGATCTCCAGTCCGCCATTCAGCGCCTCGGCGGAAGGCATCGGCAGCGAGAGCACCGCCTGCTTTAACGCCCGCGCATCCTGACGCGCGCTCTCTGTGCCCATGGTTTGCAGGGCGAGGAATCGCTCGACGGTGCGCTGGAAATCGTCGCTCAGCTGCTGCTGAAATCCGGCCAGCACCTCGGGCTTGATGCCGGGCCAGTCGTCACGAGCCGCGAAACAGGGGGAAGAGGCAACCGTCACCAGCGCCTGCACGCGTTCCGGACGCATAATCGCGACCTGGCTGGCCACCAGCCCGCCCAGGCTCCAGCCCAGCCACACCGCCTGTGGAGGGGCCTGCTCCAGCACCCGCTGCGCCATCGCCTCCAGCGACATCGCCCCAAACCCGCCGCTGCGGCCATAGCCCGGCAGATCCACCAGGTGGAGGGTAAAATGCGAAGCCAGCTGCGGCGTGATGCAATCCCATACCTGAGCGTTCAGCCCCCAGCCGTGCAGCAGCACAAGATGACAATCTCCTTCGCCGATTGTTTGCCACCAGATGTCGTTCATCCGTTACCGTTCTCTTTTTACTGGACAGAAGGCCAAATATGCTAACAGCACACAGCTTATGCTGGCTATGCCAAATGCCGCTGGCAGTCGCCCGCTGGGGGATCTGCTCCCGCTGCAGCCGCGCCCTGCTCGCCTGTCCCCCGCTCTGCCCGCAGTGCGGCCTGCCGGCGGCGGCATCCCGTCACCCCTGCGGCCGCTGCCTGCAAAAGCCGCCTCCCTGGCATCGGCTGGTGGCGGTCAATGACTATCGCCCGCCGCTGAGCGGTCTGGTGCAGCAGCTGAAGTTTCACCATCGCCCGGAGCTGGGCCCCGCCCTCGCGCGTCTGCTGCTGCAGCGCCTTCTGCAGCGTGACGATTTGCCGCCAGTAGACGCTCTGGTCGGCGTGCCGCTATGGCATCGCCGTCGCTGGCGCCGGGGTTATAATCAGTGCGACGAACTGTGCCGACCGTTAGCCCGCTGGCGAGGATGCGTCTGGCATCGCGAAGGCCTGACTCGCCAGCGAGCCGGCGCCGTCCAACATTCGCTCAATGCCCGCCAGCGCAGGCAGAACCTGAAAAATGCCTTTCAGCTTGAATTTGCCGTGCAGGGACTCCATATCGCTCTGGTGGATGATGTCGTCACGACCGGCAGCACCGTCGCCGAGATATCCCGCCTGCTTTTGCGAAACGGCGCCGCGACGGTTCAGGTATGGTGTTTGTGCCGTACCTTGTAGACCCCCGCTGATGGGCGTATTATAACCCAGTAAAATAGTCAACTATTAGGCCAACGCTATGATCCGTATTTCCGATGCTGCACAAGCGCACTTTGCCAAACTGCTGGCAAATCAGGAAGAAGGGACGCAAATTCGCGTATTTGTGATTAATCCCGGCACCCCAAACGCTGAGTGCGGCGTATCCTACTGCCCACCGGATGCGGTGGAAGACACCGACACGGCGCTGAAATTTGAACAGCTGACCGCCTATGTCGATGAGCTCAGCGCGCCCTATCTGGAAGACGCTGAAATTGATTTCGTCACTGACCAGCTCGGCTCGCAGCTGACGCTGAAAGCGCCGAACGCCAAAATGCGCAAAGTCTCTGACGATGCCCCGCTGATGGAGCGCGTCGAGTACCTGCTGCAGTCGCAGATTAACCCGCAGCTGGCAGGCCACGGCGGCCGCGTATCGCTGATGGAGATCACCGACGACGGTCTGGCTATCCTGCAGTTCGGCGGCGGATGCAACGGCTGCTCGATGGTCGACGTGACCCTGAAAGAAGGTATTGAAAAACAGCTGCTGAACGAGTTTCCGGAGCTGAAAGGGGTTCGCGATCTGACCGAGCACCAGCGCGGCGAGCACTCCTACTACTAAACCCTTCCTCCGGCGGCAGCCTGCCGCCGGATCGCCGTGATCCATTCTGTGTTACCGCGCAACATCTCCCGCTAAACGACCGGCAAAAACCGGGGAAAGAGTATGACTTAAGTCTCATATTTAACATTTTCCCACGTCAGGTGATTCTCAACCCTCACATGTTACCCGTATCATCCATTTCAGGCGCCACCGGCAAAAAAATAGCCAGCTATCCTTTCTCTGGGTAAGGATAATGCAAGCGTTTACGGCGCCAGACTATTTTGCTCCCTGACGGAGCGGATGCTCTACAGGTTCGAACTTTGACGTTACCCATAACAAATTAAGGCCAGGTAAATCATGCCATTAGTCATCGTTGCTATCGGGGTTGCCCTGTTGTTGCTGTTAATGATCCGTTTCAAAATGAACGGCTTCATTGCGCTGGTTCTGGTGGCGCTCGCCGTCGGATTAATGCAGGGTATGCCACTGGATAAAGTGATCGTCTCCATCAAAAACGGCGTTGGCGGCACCCTTGGCAGCCTCGCGCTGATCATGGGCTTCGGCGCTATGCTCGGTAAGCTGCTGGCAGACTGCGGCGGCGCCCAGCGTATCGCCACCACGCTTATCAATAAGTTCGGTAAGAAGCATATTCAGTGGGCGGTGGTCCTGACCGGCTTCACCGTTGGCTTCGCCCTGTTCTATGAAGTGGGCTTCGTGCTGATGCTGCCGCTGGTGTTCACCATCGCCGCCTCGGCCCGTATTCCGTTGCTGTACGTCGGCGTACCGATGGCAGCCGCGCTCTCCGTCACCCACGGCTTCCTGCCGCCGCATCCGGGTCCGACCGCGATCGCCACCATCTTCCATGCCGATATGGGCAAAACGCTGCTCTACGGCACCATTCTGGCTATCCCGACGGTTATCCTGGCGGGACCGGTGTTTGCGCGCTTCCTGAAAGGGATAGATAAGCCGATCCCGGAAGGCCTGCATAACCCGAAAGTGTTCACTGAAGAAGAGATGCCCGGCTTTGGCGTCAGCGTCTGGACCTCGCTGGTTCCGGTGATCCTGATGGCGATGCGCGCCGTGGCTGAGATGATCCTGCCGAAAGGCCACGCCTTCCTGCCAATTGCCGAGTTCTTCGGCGACCCGGTGATGGCCACCCTGATTGCGGTACTGATTGCCCTGTTCACCTTCGGTTTGAACCGCGGCCGCTCCATGGAGCAAATCAACGATACCCTGACCTCTTCGATTAAAATCATCGCCATGATGCTGTTGATCATCGGCGGCGGCGGCGCCTTCAAGCAGGTGCTGGTGGATAGCGGCATGGATAAATACATCGCCTCTATCATGCACGAATCGAACATGTCTCCGCTGTTTATGGCGTGGTCTATCGCCGCGGTGTTGCGTATCGCGTTGGGTTCGGCGACCGTGGCCGCCATCACCGCGGGCGGGATCGCCGCGCCGCTGATCGCCACCACCGGCGTCAGCCCGGAGCTGATGGTTATCGCCGTTGGCTCCGGCAGCGTTATCTTCTCCCATGTTAACGATCCGGGCTTCTGGCTGTTCAAAGAGTACTTTAACCTGACCATCGGCGAGACCATCAAGTCCTGGTCGGTGCTGGAAACCATTATCTCAGTCTGCGGCCTGGTGGGTTGTCTGCTGCTGGGGATGGTGGTGTAAGGTCACTCCCGCCACAGAAAAAGGCCGGTCCGCGTGAAGCGGGCCGGCCTTTTTTATCGGACATGCTCTTCGCCGCGCAGAGGAGCGCGCGGCAGGAAGTTATCAGGAGGCGGCTTTCTTGCTCGCCGCCTTGCGCCGTTTATCCAGATCCTTAATCAGCTTATTGACCCGTTCATCGGCAAACATCTGCTCCAGGGTGACGGACAGCTTCCGGCGCCAGTTCGGGTACTCGGTGCTGGTGCCCGGAATGTTAACCGGCGTCGCCATCTCCAGCCAGTCTTCCGGCTGCAGGCCCAGCAGGGCGCTGTTGCTGTCGGCAATATAACGCTGCATCCCCCGGTTGAGGATCCCCGTCATGCTCATCAGCGAGGCCTTATGGCCGGCGCGCTTGGGCAGACAGCCGTACTTATGCAGTGCGTCCAGCAGCCCTTGTTTCGCCAGCTCGCGGTCCTGGTACAGTCCGCGCAGCACCACCTCATCAGGATAGAGGCCCAGCGCTTTACCTAACGTCAGATCGCCGCTTTCCCAGTAGCCGCGGAGAGTGGGCAGGTCGTGCGTCGTCGCCACAGCCATTGATTGCTCCGGGTACAGCGCCGGCGCGCGGAACGTTTTCTCTGCATCACTCTCAAAATAGAGCACCTTATAAGAATAGACGCCGCTGTTGCGTAACTTGCTGACGATCTCCACCGGTACCGTGCCCAGATCTTCACCGATCACCATGCAGCGATGACGCTGGCTTTCCAGCGCCAGAAGCGACAGCAGATCGTCGACCGGATACTGAACGTAAGCGCCATGGTCGGCGGTTTCACCATACGGGATCCACCACAGACGCAGCACAGACATCACGTGATCGATGCGCAACGCGCCGCAGTTCTGCATATTAGCGCGCAGCAGGTCGATAAACGGCTCATAGGCGCGGGCGGCAATGATATGCGGATCCATCGGCGGCAGGCCCCAGTTCTGGCCCAGCGGGCCCAGAATATCCGGCGGCGCGCCTACGGATGCTTTCAGGCAGTACAGTTCACGATCGCACCAGGTTTCCGACCCGCCCTCGGCGACGCCCACCGCCAGGTCGCGGTAGAGGCCGATCGGCATGCCGTCACGCTGGCTGGTTTCCCAGCAGGCAGCAAACTGACTCCAGGCCAGCCACTGCAGCCAAAGATAGAAACTGACGTCATCCTCATGCTCAACGCAGAAGGCTTTCACCTCCGGGCTGTCGATATCCTGAAAGGCCTTCGGCCAGGCCGGCCAGCCCCAGCGCAGCGGGTCCTGTTGTACCTGCCAGGCGTGCAGCGCATCGAAAGCCGCCTGCCAGTAGAGGCTTTCCCCTTCGCGCAGAACAAACTCGCGGAACGCTGTCATCTGCTCATCTTCACGACGAGAGAATTGTTTCCATGCCATACGCAGCGCGGTCATTTTCAGCGTAGTGACGGCGGTATAATCCACATCGTCCGTTTCCCGCGCCGCCTGCAGTGCCTGCTGCGTTGCCGGAGACTGCCACCACGCCTGCGCCTCTTCGCTACGCTGGAAATCTTCAACCGCGTTGACGTCGATATAAATAACGTTCAGCCAGCGACGTGAAGACGGGCTATAGGGGCTGGCGCTCTCCGGGTTCGCCGGATAGAGGGCATGAATCGGGTTAAGGCCAATAAACGACCCGCCGCGGCGGGCGATTTCCGGCAGCATGGCCCGCAGATCGCCAAAATCGCCGATCCCCCAGTTTTTCTCTGAGCGCAGGGTATACAGCTGCACGCAGGTGCCCCACAGCTTTTTCCCCTCTTTCAGCGGCTGCGGCTCATAGCAGCGGGCTGGCGCGACGATAGTCCGGCAGTGCCAGCGCTCCCCCTCCTGGGTGAGGGTCAGGGAGTGGTACCCCTCCGGCAGTTTGGCCGGCAGCGGCAGCGTCTCGCCGCCGCGGGTTTTCCCTTGATACTGCTTACCGTCCTCAGTAGTCAGGATCCACTGATACTCACCGCGTCCTGCCACCGGCAGCGACATTTTTTTGCCGTGAGTGAAAATTTTCACGTTCGGCAGCGGGTTAACCGCCACTTTCGTGGCGGCGGTAGAGCGATGCATCGCATCCAGCAGGCGCTGTTTGGTGACAGCCGCGATAGACTGCGGCTTGCCGTGCGCGTTGATATAGCTGGGGCTGATGCCCGCCGCCAGCGCGGCATTATCGAGGCGTTTACTCTCCATAGGCCTTCCTTTAGCGTTTCGCCTGCCAGATACGTTGCTGATAATCGCGGATCGAGCGGTCGGAGCTGAACATGCCGCAGCGCGCGGTGTTGAGGATAGCCGCGCGGGTCCAGGCCTCCTCGTCGCGATACAGCTCATCTACCCGTTTTTGCGCCGCTACGTAGGCTTCGAAATCGGCCAGCACCAGGTACGGATCGCCGCCCTGCAGCAGGCTGTGCAGCATCTGATCGAAGGCATGCTTGTCGCCGTTGCTGTAGGTGCCGTTCTCCAGCTCCTTAAGCACCGCATCGAGCAGCTTGTCTTTTTTACGCCATTTCAGCGGATCGTAGCCTTTCGCTTTCAGGGCTTTCACCTCTTCAACCGTGTGGCCGAAGATAAAGATGTTCTCCTCGCCCACCTGCTCAGCGATTTCCACGTTAGCGCCATCCAGCGTCCCGACGGTCAGCGCGCCGTTCAGCGCCAACTTCATGTTGCCGGTGCCAGAGGCTTCTTTACCCGCGGTGGAGATCTGCTCGGAGATATCCGCCGCCGGGATCAGTTTTTCTGCTGCCGATACACAATAGTCCGGCAGGAAGACCACCTTCAGCTTATCGCCGACTTTCGGGTCGTTGTTGATCGCTTCCGCTACCTTATTGATGGCAAAAATAATGTTTTTCGCCAGATAGTAGCCCGGCGCCGCTTTCGCGCCGAACAGGAAGACGCGCGGTACGCGGTCGGACTGCGGGTTTTCGCGGATCTCTTTGTACAGCGCAAGGATATGCAGCAGGTTAAGGTGCTGACGCTTATACTCGTGCAGACGTTTGATCTGGATATCGAAGATCGCCTGCGGGTTGATCTCAATCCCGGTACGCTGCTTCACAAACTCAGCCAGATGAACTTTGTTGGCCTGCTTGATATCGCGATAAGTCTGACGGAACGCCGCATCGTCAGCATATTTTTCCAGGTTGATCAGCTGGTCGAGGTCATTGGCCCACTCTTTTTTCAGCGTCTCATCCAGCAGCGAGGCCAGCGCCGGGTTGCACTGCTTGATCCAGCGGCGCGGCGTGATGCCGTTGGTCACGTTATGGAATTTGTTCGGCCACAGCTGGTTATATTCCGGGAACAGATCTTTTACCACCAGATCCGAGTGCAGCGCCGCCACGCCGTTGACAGCAAAGCCGCCCACCACGCACATGTTGGCCATCCGAACCTGTTTGTCATGCACCACCGCCAGCTTCGCCCAGACCTGCTTATCGCCCGGCCAGGTTTTGTCCACCAGCTGTTTAAAGCGGTCGTTGATCTCTTTAATGATCTGCATATGGCGCGGCAGCAGCGCTTTTACCAGCTTCTCATCCCAGCATTCCAACGCTTCCGGCATCAGGGTGTGGTTGGTGTAAGCAAAGGTTTTGCTGGTGATCGCCCAGGCGTCGTCCCAGCTAAGCTGGTGCTCGTCGATCAGCACGCGCAGCAGCTCCGGGATGGCGATGGTCGGGTGCGTATCGTTCAGCTGGATCACTTCGTAATCCGCCAGTTCGGCCAGCTTGCGGCCTGCCAGATGATGACGGCGCAGGATATCGGCCACTGAGCAGGCGCACTGGAAGTACTGCTGCATCAGGCGCAGTTTTTTACCGGCCTGATGGTTGTCGTTCGGGTACAGCACCTTGGTCAGTTTTTCCGCGTCGATGCCCTGCTGCTCGGCGCGCAGGAAATCGCCATCGTTGAATTTGGTCAGGTTGAACGGATGAGCGTGTTTGGCCTGCCACAGACGCAGCGGCTGGGCGACGTTGTTGCGATAGCCAAGCACCGGCAGGTCCCAGGCTTCGCCGGTAATGACGAACGCCGGCTGCCATTCGCCGTTTTTGCTGACTTTCCCGCCGATACCTACCTGGACATCCAGCGCTTCGTTATGACGGAACCACGGGTAGCTGCTGCGCCCCCAGTCGTCAGGGGCTTCCATCTGCTGGCCATCGTCAAATGACTGGCGGAACAGGCCATACTGGTAGTTGAGACCGTAACCGGTCGCCGACTGCCCCACCGTCGCCATGGAGTCGAGGAAGCAGGCTGCCAGACGTCCCAGGCCACCGTTACCCAGCGCCGGGTCAGTCTCTTCTTCCAGCAGATCGGTGAGGTTGACATCGTAGCCTTTCAGCGCGTCGCTGACGCCCTCGTACCAGCCCAGGTTGAGCAGGTTGTTGCCGGTCAGACGACCAATCAGAAACTCCATTGAGATGTAGTTAACGTGACGCTGTCCTTGCGCCGGTTTCGCTACCGGCTGCGCCGCCAGGAGTTCCGCCAGCGCTCCGCTGACTGCGCGCCACCATTGACGCTGTGTCATCTCGGAAGCGGACTGTAAACCAAAATGCTGCCACTGACGCGTCAGTGCAGCCTGAAACTGAGCTTTGTTAAATGTAGTCTGTGACATAATGAGATCCGGGTCCTTTACTAAAACGATGGCGCTAGTGTGCCGACCTCCCGATTCATCGTCCTCATCCTGACGGGGATTAGACAGGGAGGAGTGGCGGGGATGAGCGAAAAGTGTGATCCTGAACACTATAGTGTGGGTGAGAAGGCAAAAATATGCTGTAAAAATCACCGCGATATGACAATCGAGAGGTTACCTCCGGTAGCTAAAAATTTGTTACAGGCCAATACGCGTAAAAAATCTTCCAGTTCCTCGCCACGTTATTAACAAAATAAATAGAGGCCCCTGAAGAAATAAGCACCTTTCATCGCATTGACCCGCAAAAAAGATTACTTCTAAGAAATCGCTGACAATAATTTAATAAAAACAAACAACTACTCTTAGCGTAAAATAAATCCACCCACACTCCGCCAGCTACCGCCTGAAAACCGCGGCCGACCAGTCCTGCCTGCGATTTTTTCCCATTCTCAGCCAATGTCGAAATTTGTGACATAGAGCAAATTCAAGAGCATAAACTTCGGACATAACTTGCAATAAATTTCATAATCACCGACCTTATTAGATATTAATTACGAAGCGCAAAAAAAATCGCAACCTCTCTCTTGCACAGCGAAATGTAGAACTATGTTGATTCCGTCCAAATTAAGTCGTCCGGTCCGCCTTGAACACACTGTGGTTCGTGAGCGCTTACTGGCGAAACTTTCCGGCGCGAACAATTATCGTCTCGTGCTGATCACCAGTCCTGCCGGGTACGGTAAAACAACGCTCATTTCTCAGTGGGCCGCGGGTAAAAACGATCTTGGGTGGTTTTCGCTGGACGAAGGCGACAACCAGCAGGAGCGTTTTGCCAGCTATCTGATCGCGGCGATTCAGCAGGCTACCGGCAACCACTGCGCGGCCAGTGAAGCGATGGTGCAAAAACGCCAGTACGCCAGTCTCTCCTCTCTTTTTGCGCAGCTGTTTATTGAACTTGCCGACTGGCAGCGCCCGCTGTATCTCGTCATTGATGATTACCATCTGATCAATAATCCGGTGATCCATGACGCGATGCGCTTTTTCCTGCGCCATCAGCCGGAGAATATGACCCTGGTGGTCCTGTCGCGTAACCTGCCGCAGCTGGGCATTGCCAATCTGCGCGTCCGCGATCAGCTTCTGGAGATTGGCAGTCAGCAGCTGGCCTTTACCCACCAGGAGGCGAAACAATTTTTCGACTGTCGTCTGACATCGCCTATCGAAGCCGACGACAGTAGCCGGCTGTGCGACGATGTCGCCGGGTGGGCCACCGCGCTACAACTCATCGCCCTCTCCGCCCGCCAGAATAACTCCTCCGCCCAACACTCCGCCCGCCGCCTCGCCGGGATTAACGCCAGCCATCTGTCGGATTATCTGGTGGATGAAGTGCTGAATAACGTTGACGCCCGCACGCGCAACTTTTTGCTGAAGAGTTCTCTGCTGCGCTCAATGAACGACGCGTTAATCGTGCGCGTCACCGGCGAAGAGAATGGCCAGATGCAGCTGGAGGAGATCGAACGCCAGGGGCTGTTCCTGCAGCGGATGGATGATTCCGGCGAATGGTTCCGCTATCACCCGCTGTTTGGCAGCTTCCTGCGCCAGCGCTGTCAGTGGGAGCTGGCGGTTGAACTACCGGAGATCCACCGCGCCGCGGCGGAAAGCTGGATGGCGCAAGGTTTCCCCAGCGAGGCCATCCACCATGCGCTGGCGGCCGGCGATGCCAAAATGCTGCGCGATATCTTGCTCAATCATGCCTGGGGCATGTTTAACCATAGCGAGCTGGGGCTACTGGAGCAGTCGCTGGCGGCGCTGCCATGGTCCAATCTGCTGGAAAATCCGCGCCTGATCCTGCTCCAGGCCTGGCTGATGCAGAGCCAGCATCGCTACAGCGAAGTCAATACCCTGCTGGCGCGCGCCGAGCAGGAGATGAGTGTGGAAATGGACACCGCGATGCATGGCGACTTCAACGCGCTGCGCGCGCAGGTGGCGATTAACGATGGCGACCAGGACGAGGCGGAACGTCTGTCAATGGTGGCCCTGGAAGAGCTGCCGCTGGCCAACTATTACAGCCGCATCGTCGCCACATCGGTGCATGGCGAAGTTCTCCATTGTAAGGGGAAGCTGACCAAATCCCTCGCCGTGATGCAGCAGACCGAACAGATGGCCCGCCGTCACGACGTATGGCATTACGCCCTGTGGAGCATCATTCAGCAAAGCGAAATCCTCTTCGCCCAGGGCTTCCTGCAGGCCGCCTGGGAGAGCCAGGAGAAAGCCTTCCAGCTGGTACGCGAACAGCATCTTGAGCAGTTGCCGATGCATGAGTTCCTGCTGCGCATCCGTTCTCAGCTGCTGTGGGCATGGGCGCGCCTCGACGAGGCTGAAGCTTGCGCCCGCCAGGGGATGGACGTGCTCTCCACCTATCAGCCGCAGCAGCAGCTGCAGTGCCTGGCGCTGATGGTCCAGTGCTCACTGGCGCGCGGCGATCTGGATAATGCCCGCAGCCACCTGAACCGGCTGGAAAACCTGCTCGGTAATGGTCACTATCACAGCGACTGGGTCTCCAACGCCGATAAGGTGCGAGTGATCTACTGGCAGATGACCGGTGATAAAACCGCGGCGGCCAACTGGCTGCGCCAGACGCCAAAGCCGGAGTTCGCCAACAACCACTTCCTGCAGAGCCAGTGGCGCAACATTGCCCGGGCGCAGATCCTGCTGGGCGACTTCGAACCGGCGGAAATGGTGCTGGAAGAGCTGAACGAAAATGCGCGTTCGCTGCGTTTGATGAGCGATCTCAACCGCAACCTGCTGCTGCTCAACCAGCTGTACTGGCAGTCGGGACGCAAGAGCGAAGCGCAGAAAGCCCTGCTGGAAGCCCTGACGCTCGCCAACCGCACCGGTTTTATCAACCACTTTGTGATTGAAGGCGAGGCGATGGCCCAGCAGCTGCGCCAGCTGATCCAGTTGAACACGTTGCCGGAGCTGGAGCAGCATCGCGCTCAGCGTATTCTGCGCGACATCAACCAGCATCATCGCCACAAATTCGCCCACTTTGACGAAGGGTTCGTCGAGCGACTGCTGAATCATCCGGAGGTGCCGGAGCTTATCCGCACCAGCCCGCTGACCCAGCGCGAGTGGCAGGTGCTTGGCTTAATCTATTCCGGTTACAGCAACGAGCAGATTGCCGGCGAGCTTGACGTGGCGGCCACCACCATCAAGACCCACATTCGCAACCTGTATCAGAAACTGGGCGTCGCCCACCGGCAGGACGCGGTACAGCATGCCCAGCAGTTACTTAAGATGATGGGATACGGCGTCTGACGACGCCGTTGCCGTTTAGCACAGCTCCAGCTGAAGGTTGTTATCAGTGATCACCTTCAGCACGCCGGCCGGCGGCAGCACGTCGGTATAGACCGCATCGACCATACTTATGCTGCCCATGTTGACCATCGCGTTACGGCCAAACTTGGTATGGTCCACCACCAGCATCACGTGGCGTGAATTCTCAATGATCGCCCGCTTGGTGCGCACTTCATGATAATCAAACTCCAGCAGCGAGCCATCGCTGTCTACGCCGCTGATGCCGAGAATGCCGAAGTCGAGGCGGAACTGCGAGATAAAGTCCAGCGTCGCTTCCCCGATGATCCCGCCGTCCCGGCTACGCAGTTCGCCGCCGGCGAGAATAATGCGGAAGTCCTCTTTCACCATCAGCGTGTTGGCGACGTTAAGGTTATTGGTCACAATCCGCAGATCGTTGTGATCGAGCAGGGCGTGCGCCACCGCTTCCGGCGTGGTGCCGATATCAATAAACAGCGTCGCCCCGTCCGGGATCTCGCTGGCCACCCGCCGGGCGATACGCTCTTTCTCCGCAGTCTGGGTCGCTTTGCGATCGTGCCAGGAGGTGTTGACCGAGCTGGAGGGCAGCGCCGCGCCGCCGTGATGGCGGAGGATCATTTTCTGTTCGGCTAAATCGTTCAGGTCGCGGCGGATGGTCTGCGGGCTTACCGCGAACTGCTCAACCAGCTCTTCCGTGCTGACGTAACCCTGTTTTTTTACCAGCTCGATAATGGCGTCATGACGTTGTGTTTGTTTCATGAAATATCCCTGGAAAAATGTCGCCTACCCGACCCCTGTCGGTAAGTCTTTATGCGCGTTTTCGCCCATGTAAGGTATCAACAAACGCCATCGCCAGGCCGGTCGCCAGACCAGCCACGTGCGCGCCGTTGGCGATCGCCATGCCGAAAACATCAAACCAGCCAGCAATTAACCATACTAAAGAGAAGAGTATCAACCCGCGCTGCAGATAAATACCGCTCTGCGGATCGCGCTCGCCCCGCAGCCAGACGTAGCCCATCAGCGCGTAGACCACGCCCGACAAGCCACCAAACCACGGGCCGCTAAACTGGTGCTGCACGAAGCCGCTCAGCAGAGCGCTGATGACGGTGATCACCACCAGCTTGCCGCTGCCGATGCGCTTTTCCACCGCGCCGCCAAGATACCACCACCATAGCAGGTTGAAGAGAATATGCATCAGCGAGAAATGCATGAAAGCATGGCTGAAATAGCGCCAGGCTTCGAACTGCAGCGAAGGATCGTAGGGCCAGGCCAGCCAAATCATCACCGGCTGATCGCCCAGCAGATTTTGCAGGATGAACACCGCGATGCAGATCAGCAGAATCGCCCAGGTGAACGGACCGGCGTTATGCCGCAGCGTGGCAAAGAAAGGAAAGCGCTGATAGCGCAACCCGCTATTGGTCTGTCCGGACTGCCAGCTCGCCGCCAGATAGCGCGGGTCCGCCGGGTTTTCGAGAAAACGCGCCAGCTCAGCCCTGACGCGCCCGGCCTGACTCTCATCAGCCAGCCAGACGTCGCTCTGGGTATGCTGCTGGATGGTCAGGATAATCCCCTGCGTCGCCATATAATCGACAAACGCCTGGGCCACCCGCGGGTTGGCAAAAGAGGTAATCATTAACATGCAGCGAATCGCTTATTCCACACAAAGGGGGATAGTATACCTGCCAGTCGTTAAAACGTCCCGCGCGCCACTTCCGCCGGGAAATGGCGATGCCAGGCGTCGAACCCGCCGTCAACGCTATAGACCTTATCAAACCCCTGCTGCAGCAGATATTGCGCGGCGCCCTTGCTGCTGTTGCCGTGATAGCACATCACCATCACCGCCGTGTCAAAGTCGTTGTCACGCATAAACGCGCCCAGCGTATCGTTGGTCAGATGAAACGCGCCCGGCGTATGACCCATCGCATAGCTTTGCGGATCGCGGATATCGACCAGTACCGCCGTCTGCTGATGCAGTTTCTGGTGCGCTTCTTCAACATTGATGCATTCAAACTGTTCCATGATTCTCTTCTCTTTCTCGTCATGACGGGCGATGGCCGACCCAATTTTACCCTGTAGTGTACCGTCAGGCGGTAAAGAAACGCCAATATGTTACACCCATCACTTCAAAATGTTTTTTTGATGTTACCAAAAGCGCGTTTGTTTGCTATAGTGAGCGATATCGAGCATTTATGAGCTTAAACGAAAGTGTGAGAGGGTAAGAACGTGGAAACCAAAGATCTGATTGTGATAGGCGGAGGCATCAACGGTGCCGGTATCGCGGCAGATGCCGCCGGGCGTGGTTTATCCGTACTGATGCTGGAAGCGCGCGATCTCGCCTGCGCCACCTCCAGCGCCAGTTCCAAACTGATCCACGGCGGGCTACGCTACCTCGAACACTATGAGTTCCGTCTGGTCAGCGAAGCGCTGGCCGAGCGTGAAGTGCTGTTAAAAATGGCCCCGCATATCGCCTTCCCGATGCGCTTTCGCCTACCGCATCGCCCGCATCTGCGCCCGGCATGGATGATCCGTATCGGCTTGTTTATGTACGATCATCTGGGCAAACGCACCAGCCTCCCGGGATCCACCGGGTTGCGTTTTGGCGCAGAATCGGTACTTAAACCGGAAATTGTGCGCGGTTTCGAATATTCCGACTGCTGGGTCGACGATGCCCGCCTGGTGCTGGCCAACGCGCAGATGGTCGTCCGCAAAGGCGGCGAAGTGCGTACCCGCACCCGCGCTATCTCGGCGAAACGTGAGAATGGCCTGTGGGTGGTGGAAGCGGAAGATATTGATAGCGGTGAGAAGTTTACCTGGAAGGCGCGCGGCCTGGTCAATGCCACCGGCCCATGGGTCAAACAGTTCTTCGACGAAGGGATGCATCTGCGCTCGCCTTACGGCATCCGTCTGATCAAGGGCAGCCACATCGTGGTGCCGCGGGTGCATACCCAGAAACAGGCTTATATTCTGCAGAACGAAGATAAACGCATAGTGTTTGTTATTCCGTGGATGGATGAGTTCTCTATCATCGGCACGACGGACGTCGAGTATAAGGGCGATCCGAAAGCGGTGGCCATTGATGATAAAGAGATCAACTATCTGCTGAACGTCTATAACGCGCACTTTAAAAAGACCCTCAGCCGGGACGATATCGTCTGGACCTACTCCGGCGTCCGTCCGCTGTGCGACGACGAGTCGGATTCGCCGCAGGCCATTACCCGCGACTATACCCTGGATATTCACGATGAGAACGGTCAGGCGCCGCTGCTGTCCGTCTTCGGCGGCAAGCTGACCACCTATCGCAAACTGGCCGAGCATGCACTGGAAAAACTGACCCCCTATTACAAAGGGATCGGCCCGGCATGGACCAAAACCGCGGTGCTCCCCGGCGGCGATATCGGCGGCGACCGCGACGACTACGCGGCAAAACTGCGCCGTCGCTTCCCGTTCATCAGTGAATCACTGGCCCGCCATTATGCCCGCACCTACGGGAGCAACAGCGAGTGGATCCTGAAGGAAGCCAGCGCCCTGAGCGATCTCGGGGAAGATTTCGGCCACGAGTTTTATGAAGCCGAGCTGAAATATCTGGTGGAGCACGAGTGGGTGCGCAGCCTGGATGACGCCATCTGGCGTCGAACCAAACAGGGTATGTGGCTGACTGCCGAGCAGCAGGCGCGCATCAGCGAATGGCTGGCGCAGCATGCGGGAAAGTCTGAACTGTCGTTAGCGTCCTGACATCGCGTGGCGCCAGGAGAGAAATACCCGGGCTATGGCTTGCGCTTGGCCCGGATACCTGTTCACAAATTAAACGAGACTTTTTTTCCAGTCGGCAATGTGACATTTATACTGAGTTCTCCCCCCAATGCCGCAATGTAGCGTTTTAGGGTCGAAAGCCGAGGGTCGTTATCTGCCTGTTCCATTTTAGCGATCGTTGGCTGCTTTACCCCCATAGCCGCAGCCATCTCTGTTTGCGACATTTGCAACTCTTCTCGAAGCAAGTTTAAAGCGACAGACTGGCGTATCTCTGCCGCTTTCGCTGCAATACGCTGCTGGCTATCAGGACTCTGTTTCGCCATGAGTTCTTTTAGCGTGGCCATTATCGCTCCTTAGTCAGGTGTTGGCTGAATTCTCTGTCAGCCAGAGTAATCATCTCTTTGTAAAAACGTTTCTCATTCATGCCATCCTTATCGCCCGCACATAAAACGATAGCTTTCCGCAGAGGATCAAAAGCAAAAAAGGCGCGGATGGGGAGCCCATGATGCTGAACCCGCAGTTCTTTCATATTCTGAAACGTTGAATCTTTCACCGTATCAACATACGGGCGCCCAAGCTGCGGAGCAAACTCAGACAGGATGAGCATCGTGGCCAACATATCCTCTTTTAAAGCTCTACTTTGTAATTCGAACCAGGTATCAAACGTATCCGTCGTTTCTACATCCCACATAGGCTATGAACGTAAACTTATTGAGCATTTATCGTACTGCTGGCGAATTCACGTCAATAGTATATTCCCGCAATAGCCTGAATCCTCCCCGGCACTTTTCCGAATAAAACGTTCGCCACACAACACAACGGTGCCAAATGGCCCCGTTGTGTTGTGTGGTGTTGCATTGACTGGCTTACAGCCTTACCGGGTCGATATGCCAGATATATTTCGCGTACTCCTGGATCGTCCGGTCAGAAGAGAAGTAGCCCATGTTGGCAATATTCAACATCGCCTTATAGGCCCACTCTTCCGGGTTTTGATACAGCTCGTCGACGCGATCCTGGCAGTCCACATAGCTACGATAGTCCGCCAGAACCTGGTAGTGGTCGCCAAAGTTAATCAGCGAATCCAGCAGGTCGCGGTAGCGCCCCGGTTCTGCCGGGCTGAAGACGCCGGTACCGATCTGCGTCAGCGCCTGGTGGAGCTCTTCATCCTGCTCGTAATATTCGCGTGGTTTATAGCCGCTGCGACGTAGCTCCTCTACCTCTTCCGCGGTGTTGCCGAAGATAAAGATATTCTCTTCGCCCACGTGCTCCTGCATCTCCACGTTTGCCCCATCAAGGGTGCCGATAGTCAGCGCGCCGTTAAGGGCAAACTTCATATTACTGGTGCCGGAAGCTTCAGTGCCTGCGAGGGAGATCTGTTCCGACAGGTCTGCCGCCGGAATGATCAGCTGCGCCAGGCTAACGCTGTAGTTGGGGATAAAGACGACCTTCAGCTTGTCGCCAATCTGCGGATCGTTATTGATCACCGCCGCCACATCGTTGATCAGGTGAATAATGTGCTTGGCCATATAGTAGGCCGAGGCCGCCTTACCGGCGAAAATATTCACCCGCGGCACCCACTCGGCCTGCGGATCGGCCTTGATCCGGTTATAGCGGGTGATGACGTGCAGCACATTCATTAGCTGCCGTTTGTATTCATGGATACGTTTGATCTGCACATCAAACAGCGCCTTCGGATTGACCACCACATTGAGCTGTTGAGCAATATAGCTGGCCAGCCGCTGTTTGTTCTCAAACTTGGCCTGACGCACCGCCTGATTGACCATCGGGTAGTCGATATGCTGTTTCAGCTCATCAAGCTGACTCAGATCGGTCCGCCAGGTGCGGCCGATATGCTCATCCAGCACTTTCGACAGCGGCGGGTTGGCCAGCGCCAGCCAGCGGCGCGGCGTCACACCGTTGGTCACGTTGATAAAGCGCATTGGGAAGATTTTGGCGAATTCGGCAAACAGTGACTCCACCATCAGTCGGGAATGCAGCTCGGACACCCCGTTGACCTTGTGGCTGACCACTACCGCCAGCCAGGCCATCCGCACACGGCGGCCGTTAGACTCGTCGATAATCGAGGTGCGGCTGAGGAGGTCGGTATCGTTCGGATACTGCTCCTGCAAGGTCTTGAGGAAATAGTCGTTAATCTCGAAGATAATCTGCAGATGGCGCGGCAGAATTTTACCCAGCATATCCACCGGCCAGGTCTCGAGCGCTTCGCTCATCAGGGTGTGGTTGGTATAGGAGAAGACCTGGCAGGTCACCTCGAACGCCTCGTCCCAGCTGAACTTATGTTCGTCGATAAGCAGACGCATCAGCTCCGGTATCGACAGCACCGGGTGGGTGTCATTCAGGTGAATGGCAATCTTGCCCGCCAGGTTGTCATAGGTCTTATGCAACATGTAATGGCGACTCAGGATATCCTGCACCGTGGCCGACACGAGGAAATACTCCTGGCGCAGGCGCAGCTCGCGGCCGGAGTAGGTCGAGTCGTCCGGATAGAGCACGCGGGAGACGTTTTCGGAGTGGTTTTTATCCTCTACCGCGGCGAAGTAGTCGCCCTGGTTGAATTTACCGAGGTTAATTTCGCTGCTGGCCTGCGCGCTCCACAGACGCAGCGTGTTGGTGGCGTCGGTGTCAAAGCCGGGGATGATCTGGTCGTAGGCTTCCGCAATGATCTCCTCCGTCTCAATCCAGCGGGTTTTCTTTCCTTCCTGCTGAATGCGGCCGCCGAAGCGCACTTTATAGCGGGTGTTGTGGCGCTCAAACTCCCACGGGTTACCGTACTCCAGCCAGTAGTCAGGAGACTCTTTTTGCCGGCCATCGACAATATTCTGTTTAAACATCCCGTAGTCGTAGCGGATGCCGTAACCGCGTCCCGGCAGACCCAGCGCCGCCAGGGAGTCAAGGAAGCAAGCCGCCAGGCGGCCCAGACCGCCGTTGCCAAGCCCGGGGTCATTCTCTTCATCGATCAGCTCTTCGAGATCGAGCCCCATCTCCGCCAGCGCGCTGCTCACATCGTCATAAATGCCCAGCGACAGCAGCGCATTCGAGAGGGTGCGGCCGATCAGAAACTCCATCGACAGATAGTACACCTGGCGCACTTCCTGGGAGAGCTGCGCGCGGTTGGAGCGCAGCCAGCGCTCCACCATGCGATCGCGAACGGCAAACAGCGTGGCGTTAAGCCATTCATGCTTGTTGGCGATGGCCGGATCTTTACCGATGATAAACATCAGTTTATAGGCAATAGAATGCTTTAACGCCTCAACGCTCAGCGTCGGTGATGCATAGCTAAAGGGTACATTCATAACAATGACTCCAGTGGTTACATCAAGCGTTGATAAAGTTCGCGATAGGAGTTCGCGGCAACCTGCCAGCTAAAATCCATATTCATCGCCTGACGCTGCACGTAGCGCCAGAGCGACGGGCGCGACCAGAGGACAAAGGCGCGACGGATAGCGCGCAGCAATGACAGCGCATTGCTGTCCTCAAAGACAAACCCTGTCGCCAGACCATCGGCCAGATTCTCCAGCGAACTGTCAGCGACGGTGTCCGCCAGACCGCCGGTGCGGCGCACCAGCGGCAGCGTCCCGTACTTCAGACCATACAGCTGGGTCAGGCCGCAGGGTTCAAAGCGGCTCGGGACCAGAATGACGTCGGCGCCGCCCATAATGCGGTGGGAGAAGGCCTCATGGTAGCCAATCTGCACACCCACTTTGCCCGGGTGTTCGGCGGCGGCGGCGAGGAAACCTTCCTGCAGCACCGGATCGCCGGCGCCCAGTAGCGCCAGCTGGCCGCCCTGCTCAAGCAGACCCGGCAGCGCTTCAAGCACCAGGTCCAGCCCTTTCTGGCTGGTAAGACGGCTGACGACGGCAAACAACGGCGCTTTATCATCGACCTTCAGGCCCATGGCAATCTGCAGCTGACGCTTGTTCTCCGCCTTCTCCTCCAGCGTGTCGCGATCGTAGCGCATCGGCAGCAGCAGATCGTTTTGCGGGCTCCAGATACCGTCGTCAACACCGTTGAGAATTCCCGACAGCCGACCTTCATGATGGCGCTGGCGCAGCAGCCCCTCCATGCCGTAGGCGTAATGCGGCTCGGTGATCTCGCGCGCGTAGGTCGGGCTCACCGCCGTAATATGGTCGGCGTAGTAGAGGCCGGCCTTGAGAAACGAGATCTGCCCGTTAAACTCGAGGCCATGCATGTTATAGAACGACCACGGCAGCTCAATGTCATTCATATGCCAGGAGTAAAACATCCCCTGGTACGCCAGGTTGTGCACGGTAAACACCGATTTAGCCGGGCGTCCGCGCGCCGCCAGGTAGGCCGGCGTCAGGCCGGCGTGCCAGTCATGGGCATGCACCACATCCGGGCGCCAGAACGGATCCAGTCCGCTGGCCATTTCACTTCCCACCCAGCCCAGCAGCGCAAAGCGCAGGACGTTGTCGGGATAAGCGTGCTGGTTGGTATCGTGGTAAGGGCTCCCCGGACGGTCATAGAGATGCGGGGCGTCTATCAGGTAGATCCCCACGCCGTTAAAGTGGCCGTACAGCAGCGTGATCCGCCCGGCGAAGGTATCCCGGCGGGTCACCACCTGGGCATCCACCACGCCGCGACGGATATCGGGAAACGCCGGCAACAGCACGCGCGTATCGATACCCTCCGCGATTTGCGCCGCCGGCAGTGCGCCGATGACGTCCGCCAGACCGCCCGTCTTTAACAGCGGGAACATCTCAGAACATACATGTAAGACCTGCATTAGCGCTCCTGTTTGTGCCCTAATTTCCGCAGCATGTCGCGGGTCACCAGCACGATACCTTCCTCTGAGCGATAGAAGCGGCGTGCATCCTCTTCCGCATTCTCACCAATCACCATTCCTTCCGGGATAACACAGGCGCGGTCAATCACGCAGCGACGCAGGCGGCATGAGCGCCCCACCCAGACATCTGGCAACAAGACTGCCGAATCAATGTTACAGAACGAATTCACCCGCACGCGCGGGAACAGCACCGACTGCACCACCACCGACCCGGAGATAATGCACCCCCCGGAAACCAGCGAGTTCAAGGTCATGCCGTGGCTACCGGAGCGGTCCTGCACGAACTTCGCCGGCGGCAGCGATTCCATATGGGTGCGGATCGGCCAGTTCTGGTCGTACATATCCAGCTCCGGCGTTACTGACGCCAGATCGAGGTTAGCCTTCCAGTAGGCTTCCAGCGTCCCCACGTCGCGCCAGTTGGGTTCGGCGTTCGGGTCGGACTGCACGCAGGAGAGCGGGAAAGGATGTGCATAAGCCATGCCAGCTTCGGTGATCTTCGGAATGATGTCTTTGCCGAAATCGTGGCTGGAGTTCTCGTTGCGATCGTCTTCTTCCAGCAGCTCATAAAGATAGGCGGCGTCAAAGACATAAATGCCCATGCTGGCCAGCGATTTGGTCGGGTCGGTCGGCATCGCCGGCGGGTTGGCGGGTTTCTCGACAAACTCAATGATTTTTTCGTTTTCGTCGACCGCCATGACGCCGAAGGCGGATGCCTCTTCAATGGGCACCGGCATGCAGGCCACGGTGCAACGCGCCCCTTTTTCGACATGGTCGATCAGCATGCGCGAGTAGTCCTGCTTATAAATATGGTCGCCCGCGAGGATCACCACGTACTCGGCCTTGTAGCGGCTGATGATATCCAGGTTCTGCGTCACCGCATCCGCCGTGCCGCGATACCAATTTTCGCCATGCACGCGCTGCTGAGCCGGCAGCAGATCGACAAACTCGTTCATCTCTTCGCTGAAGAACGACCAGCCGCGCTGGATGTGCTGCACCAGCGTGTGCGACTGATACTGGGTAATAACGCCGATGCGGCGGATCCCTGAGTTAATGCAGTTAGATAATGCGAAATCGATAATACGGAACTTGCCGCCAAAGTGAACGGCAGGTTTCGCACGCTTAATGGTGAGATCCTTCAGCCGGGTGCCACGCCCGCCCGCGAGGATCAACGCCACGGATTTGATGGGTAATTGACGCGCCAGCATCAGCGGATCGTTTTTTTCAAGCCTAACCATGATTAACTCCTTTTTACACCCCCGCTTTCCAGCTCATCCCGCCGCGCCGCCGCCACGGGTCCAACCGAAAGCTTCAGGGCTTACGACCTTTGAAATACGCACACTCCGTGCGCGGGCCCATGCCAGACAGCCATGATGACCGGATTATCCTCTCCGGCGAATGGAGGAACGGCGCGCCATTCCCCCTCGGGTAAAACCATATCCACCACCTCTGCGGTGGCGTTCAGCGTGAGCAGCCAGCGATCCGACAACTGGATCTGCATACACGCGGCCCCCTGCTGCCACTCCGCGGCAGTCAGGGGCTGGGCGTTGCGATTAAGCCAGCGGACGTTGCCATCCCCCTCCTGCCACCAGCGGTTGCGGGTGAGCGCCGGAATACGGCGCCGCAGGTGGATCAGTGCCGCGGTAAAGGCGGTTAATCCCGGGTTCGCCTGGCGCCAGTCCAGCCACGTCAGGGCGTTGTCCTGGCAGTAAGCATTATTGTTACCGTGCTGGCTGTGGCCCTGTTCATCGCCCGCCAGCAGCATTGGCGTCCCCTGAGCCAGCAGCAGCGTCGTCAGCAGCGCATGCGCGCTGGCGCGCCGCCGTTCAATCACCGCAAAATTCGCTTCTAATCCTTCTATACCATGATTGTTGCTGTAGTTATTGTTAGTCCCATCGCGATTCTCCTCCCCGTTTGCCTCATTGTGTTTCTGATTGAAACAAACGCAGTCGCGCAGCGTGAAGCCATCGTGGGCCGTCACCAGGTTGACCGTCGCCGATGGCGGCTTGCCATCGCGGGCAAAGAGATCGCTGGAGGCCGCGAAACGTTGGGCAAAATCCCCCAGGGAGACATTTTGCTGTAACCAGAAGCGTCGGGCGCTATCGCGAAAATGGTCATTCCATTCAGCGAACAGCGGTGGGAAATTACCCACCTGATAGCCGCCCGGGCCGATATCCCAGGGTTCCGCAATCAGTTTCACCTGCGACAGCACGCTGTCGCGGCGGATAGCCTCGAACAGCGGCGCATCCTGGCGGAATTCCGGCGTCCGCCCCATCACTGAGGCGAGGTCGAAGCGAAAGCCGTCGACATGGCACTCATCCACCCAAAAGCGCAAACACTGGCGCGCCCACTCCACCACGCCGGGGTGGCTAAGATTGAGCGTATTACCGCACCCGGTCCAGTTGTGATAATCGCCATCCTCCCTTACCCAATAATAGCTACGGTTGTCGATGCCGCGCAGGGAGACGGTGGGCCCTTCGAGATCGATTTCCGCACTATGGTTGAGCACGATATCCAGAATCACTTCGATACCGGCGGCGTGCAGCGCCTTAACCGCATCGCGAAACTCATCCAGGGCGCGATCCGGGTCGCTGGCGTAGCGCGGATCCAGCGCGAACCACGCCAACGGGTTGTAGCCCCAGTAGTTGCTTAACCCCATCCGCTGCAGTCGCGGCTCGCTGGCGAACAGCGCCACCGGCAACAGCTCAAGGGCGCTGATGCCCAGCGATTTGAAGTAAGCGATCATCGCCGGGTGGCCCAGCGCTTTATAGGTTCCGCGAATGGCTTCCGGTAGCTGCGGATTAAGCAAGGTGAGCCCTTTCACGTGCGCTTCATAAATCACCGTTTCCCCCCATGGGGTACGCGGCGGTTTATCGCCACGCCAGTCATAGCGCAGATCCACCACCTGCGATTTTGGCGCGACCGCGGCGCTGTCGCGGCGATCGGGCTGCCACATGCCGCCGTGCAGGCGCTCATCGTCAGGCAGATCGCCCTCGACCCGGTGGGCGCTGGGATCGATCAACAGCTTGGCCGGGTTAAAGCGGTGCCCCTGCGCCGGGTCCCAGGGACCATGTACCCGATAGCCGTAGCGCAGGCCCGGCCCGGCGGCGGCCAGCCAGCCGTGCCAGATGTCGCCGCTGCGCGCCGGGAGATCGAAGCGTTGCTCGTTGCCCTGCTCGTCGAATACGCACAGCTCCACCCGCTCCGCATGGGCGGAGAAGAGGGCGAAATTCACCCCCTTGCCGTCATAGCTGGCGCCCAATGGCGCAGGTTTGCCTGCCGCGAGTGAGGTCATTGCGCCTCCCGGACCAGCCAGATCGTCGCCAGCGGGGGCAGGGTCAGCGACAGCGAATGTTCGCGGCCATGGCTGGCGATAGCGTCGCTTTCCACCACGCCGCCATTGCCCTGATTGCTGCCGTGATAGTGCATGGAGTCGGTATTTAGCGCCTCGCGCCAGCGGCCCGGCTGGTTAATGCCGAAGCGGTAGTCGTGGCGCGGCACCGGCGTGAAGTTGCTGGCGACGATAATCTCGTTGCCCGCCCGGTCACGGCGTACAAAGACAAACACCGAGCGCTCATGGTCGTCGACCACCAGCCATTCGAAGCCGTAGGGGTCAAAATCCAGCTCGTGCAGCGCTTTATGATGACGGTAGGTATGGTTCAGGTCGCGCACCAGCCGCTGGACGCCGTGGTGCCAGTTGTCGCCGCCCTCCAGCAGATGCCAGTCGAGGCTAACGTCATGGTTCCACTCGCGGCCCTGAGCGAACTCATTGCCCATAAACAGCAGCTTTTTCCCCGGGAAGGCGAACAGCCAGCCGTAGTAGGCGCGCAGGTTGGCGAACTTCTGCCAGGCATCGCCCGGCATGCGGTCGAGAATCGATTTTTTGCCGTGCACCACTTCATCGTGGGAGAGCGGCAGCACAAAATTCTCGGTGTAGTTGTAGAGCATGCCGAAGGTCATTTTGTCGTGATGGTAGCGGCGATGCACCGGATCGAGCTTCATGTAATCCAGGGTGTCGTGCATCCAGCCGAGGTTCCATTTGAACCAGAAACCGAGGCCGCCGCCGGCTGGCGGACGGGTCACCCCGGCAAAATCGGTGGACTCTTCCGCCATGGTGACCGCGCCCGGAGTCTGTTCGCCAAGGATGCGGTTGGTGTTGCGCAGAAACTCAATGGCTTCCAGATTCTCCCGACCGCCGTATTCGTTGGGGATCCACTCTCCCGCCTTGCGGCTATAATCGCGATAGATCATCGAGGCCACCGCGTCGACCCGCAGCGCATCGATGCCGAAGCGTTCGATCCAGTACAGCGCGTTACCCACCAGGTAGTTGCTGACTTCCCGACGTCCGTAGTTGTAGATCAGGGTATTCCAGTCCTGGTGATACCCCTCGCGCGGATCGCTGTGCTCATACAGCGAAGTGCCGTCAAACGAGGCAAGGGCAAAATCATCCGCCGGGAAGTGGCCGGGCACCCAGTCAAGAATGACGTTCAGCCCGGCGGCGTGCGCGGCATTGATAAAGTAACGGAAATCGTCGCGGGTGCCGAAGCGGCGGGTCGGCGCATAGAGCCCGGTGGGTTGATAGCCCCAGCTGCCGTCGAACGGGTGCTCGTTAACCGGCAATAGTTCGAGATGGGTGAAGCCCATCCATTTCGCATAGGGCACCAGCTGGTCGGCCAGCTCGCGGTAGCTCAGCCAGAAATTATTATCGGTATGACGGCGCCAGGAGCCGAGATGCACTTCATAGATAGAGATCGGGGCATCAAACTGGTTCGCCGCTCTGCGGTCCGCTGGCTGTTCCACTTTGGGCGGCAGATCGCAGATAAGCGAGGCGCTTTCCGGACGCATTTGCGACTCAAAGGCGTAAGGGTCGGCTTTGACCCGCAGATTGCCGTGGGCGTCAATCAGTTCGAATTTATACAGCTGGCCATTGTGCGCGCCGGGAACGAACAGCTCCCAGATCCCGGACTCTTTGCGGAATCGCATCGGGTGGCGACGGCCATCCCAGTAGTTAAACTGCCCCACCACCGATACGCGGCGGGCGTTCGGCGCCCACACCGAGAAACGGGTACCGGTGACGCCGTCCATGGTGGCAGCGTGCGCGCCCAGCGTTTCGTAAGGGCGCAGGTGGGTCCCTTCCGACAGCAGCCAGACGTCAAGGTCCTGTAACAGCGGACCAAAGCGATAAGGGTCATCGATCAGATTCTGCTGCCCGTGCCAGGTGACGGCCAGCTGATAGCGAAAAGCATTTTTACGCCGCGGCAGGACGCCGCTGAAGAAACCACGCGAGTCGAGACATTCGAGCTTGCCGACTTTGCGTCCGGTTTTCGGTTCAATAACCCACACGTCGGTGGCATCGGGTAATAATGCGCGCACTTCCAGCCCGGCGTCAGTACGGTGCATGCCGAGCACGGAAAAGGGATCCGCGAAATGACCGGCGATTAGCGCATTAATCACGTCTCTATCAATATGATTAGACATGCTTTCATCCTGTTGTAAGTGTCGCTCATTCCTGTAACTGGCGACTTTTTTGACCTGAACGGCGCAGTGCTCTCAGCATCCTCCTGCTCCGTCCCACCTTCAGGTAAGGAATTCCTTACTTAAAGCATAGCCAAGGCTGAGTTACCTCCGTGGGGAAAAATCTAACATCCGCGTTTACTCCTTGTATTACGCAAAAAAAAAGGGGGCTTGAAGACCCCCTTTCTGTTCATCCTGGGCTTACGCCAGCTGGCGAAGCATCCGGCGCAGCGGCTCCGCGGCGCCCCACAGCAGCTGGTCGCCAACGGTAAAGGCCGATAGATACTCCGGCCCCATATTCAGTTTACGCAGGCGTCCTACCGGGGTGGTCAGGGTGCCCGTCACCGCGGCTGGGGTCAGCTCGCGCATGGTAATCTCACGATCGTTCGGTACCACTTTGGCCCACGGGTTGTGCGCGGCCAGCAGCTCCTCAACGGTCGGGATAGAAACATCTTTCTTCAGCTTGATGGTAAACGCCTGGCTGTGGCAGCGCAGCGCGCCAACGCGAACGCAGAGGCCGTCTACCGGGATAACGGACGAGGTGGCGAGGATCTTGTTGGTCTCCGCCTGGCCTTTCCACTCTTCGCGGCTCTGACCGTTATCCAGCTGTTTGTCGATCCACGGGATCAGGCTGCCCGCCAGCGGTACGCCAAAGTTATCGACCGGCAGCTCGCCGCTGCGGGTCAGCGACGTCACTTTGCGCTCAATATCCAGGATGGCGGAAGCCGGGTCCGCCAGCTCCGCGGCCACATGATTATGCAGCTGCCCCATCTGGCTCAGCAGCTCGCGCATATGACGCGCGCCGCCGCCGGAAGCCGCCTGGTACGTCGCCACGCTGACCCACTCCACCAGATCCTGAGCAAACAGGCCGCCGAGGGACATCAGCATCAGGCTGACGGTGCAGTTGCCGCCGACAAAGGTTTTCACGCCGTTGTTCAGGCCGGCGGTGATCACATCCTGGTTAACCGGGTCGAGGATAATGATCGCATCGTCCTTCATGCGCAGCGAAGAAGCCGCGTCAATCCAGTAACCCTGCCAGCCGCTTGCGCGCAGCTTCGGGTAAATCTCGTTGGTGTAATCGCCGCCCTGGCACGTGACAATAATGTCCAGCGCCTTCAGAGCGTCCAGATCGAACGCATCCTGCAGCGTGCCACCGGTGCTACCGCCGAATGACGGCGCTGGCTGTCCCAGCTGGGAGGTAGAGAAGAACACCGGGCGAATGGCGTCGAAATCGCGCTCTTCAACCATGCGTTGCATGAGGACAGAGCCGACCATTCCGCGCCAGCCGATAAAACCAACATTTTTCATAACGTATTCCTGCGAGGTGTGTGCTGTTTGTGCCTGGCCAGTTTCCAACTGGATTATCCCTCACCTTACAAAATGCAGCTAAAGTCGCAAGTGAAATTAATCAATGATTGCTGAACAATCAGAAAAGCAACTTATCCTGCACATTGTCCACCGTCGCTGGTCGTCGTCAAAAGCGCAACGATTATCGGGGAAATCCCCCGGGGAATGGAATATTTTCCGTCGCTATTTTATTGATCCTGATTATGGATTAAGCGTGAAATCTGGTGCTTTTCCGCTTGCCAAAAAAAAGCGACAAACCCAGTCACAGCAAGGGCTGACGAGGGATACGAGCATCGTCGTAGCGCTAATAAGGGCCAATAGCTGGCAAGGAAAAGAGGGAAAAAGGGCGGCTTATTGCAAAGAAGCCAGGGTAAGCAGCGTTACCCTGGCTTTTTATTTCCCGCGAGCGGGAGATGAGCGGGCTTAGCTCAGCAGCTGGAAGGCGATCATACCGACAATCGCCCCGGTGGTGCCAAGGATGGTTTCCATCATGGTCCAGGTCTTCAGCGTCTGGGCTTCACTGGCGCCGGTAAATTTACCGAACAGCCAGAAGCCGGCGTCGTTCACGTGGCTTACCACAATCGAGCCGCCGGCGATACAGATAGACAATGCCGCCATCTGCGCGCCGCTGTAGTTCAGCTGCTCAATCACCGGCATCACCAGGCCGACCGCCGTCAGGCACGCCACGGTGGCAGAGCCCTGAATGATACGCACCGCCGCCGCCAGTACGAAGCAGGTAATAGCGATCGGCAGCCCCATTCCGGTCAGCGCTTCACCAAGCGCCGGGCCAACGCCGGAGTCAACCAGCACCTGCTTGAAGACGCCGCCAGCCCCGATCACCAGCAGAATAATCCCGGCCGGCTGCAGCGCGTGGCCGCAAATCTCCATCACCCGGTCTTTCGCCATTCCCTGACGTACCGCCAGACCGTAAATCGCCACCAGGCAGGCCACCAGGATCGCGGTGAACGGGTGGCCGATAAACTCGAACCATTCGTAGGCAGTGGAACCCACCGGCACAAAGCGCGCGGCGATGGTTTTCAGGCCAACCAGCACCAGCGGCAGCAGGATCAGCGCCAGGCTGAAGCCGAAGGAGGGCATTTTGCCTTCGCCGAGATGCGGTTCCGTGACGTCGTCAGGAATATGCAATTCGACGTAGCGGCTGATGAAGTTGCCCCATAGCGGACCGGCGATAATCATCCCCGGAATGGCCGCACACAGGCCAATCAGGATCATCCAGCCAAAGTCGGCGTGCATTTGCGACGCCAGCAGCATCGGCGCCGGTCCAGGCAACAGAAACGCCGCGGCGGCGGCAACGCCGGCAAACAGCGGGATCACCAGCTTCACGAGGTTAGTACCGGTATGGCGCGCCATCGAGAAGGCGACGCTAATCAGCAGTACGATCGCCACTTCGAAGAACAACGGCAGCGCGCAGATGAGACCGGCGAGACCAATCGCATAGTGCGCGCGATTGTGGCCAAAGGATTTGAGCATCTTGACGGCAATCTGATCGACCGCCCCCGTTTCATGCAGGATCTTCCCGAACATCGCGCCGAGCGCGACGACGATCGCCAGGAAGCCCAGCGTACCGCCCATCCCTTTCTCCATCGTCGCCGCGATTTTATCCAGCGGCATGCCGGAGAAGAGACCGGCGCCAATAGAAACCACCATCAAAGCCACGAAGGCGTGCATTCGCGCCTTCATGACTAAAAACAGCAGCAGCAATACCGAGCCGACTGCTGTTAAAACAAGCGTTAAAGTACTCACTAGTGACTGCCTTTGTTGATCACCTCGATGGTGCTGGCCACCACGCCTTCCAGCGGCTGGTCGATATCGACGATAAGCACATCGCTCTCGTCGGCGCCTGGTTCCTGCAGCGTTTCAAACTGCGTCACCAACATTTGGGTTTTAAAGAAGTGCCCTTTACGCGCCTTCAGACGGCTTTCGATCACGTCGAAATCGCCTTTCAGGTAGATGAAGGAGAGGTTCGGGTTGCCCTTGCGCAGAATGTCGCGATAGCTCTTCTTCAGCGCCGAGCAGACGATCAGCGACACCTTGTTGGTACGCTGCATGGCGAACGCGGCGTCATTTAGCGCCTGCAGCCACGGCGTGCGGTCGTCATCGTTGAGCGGCTCGCCGGAGGCCATCTTGGTGATATTGCTGCGCGGATGGAGAAAGTCGCCGTCAAGAAACGCGGCATGCAGTTGATGCGCCACTTCGCTGGCGACAGCGGATTTTCCGCTGCCGGAAACGCCCATCAGGACATAGACGTGGTGATCATGGTTAGTCGTGCTCAAAGCGTCCTCCCACTGGACTGGTACGCCGCGCCGGGGCTGACTCATCCAGCGCGAAGGCGGCGTATCGGTTAATTGTTACGGGTAACTGTTATCGGTAACATTGTCATGCCGGACCTGTGGAGAAGCAATATCCATTCGTGCCAGATGTGAATATGTGTGATCTACTTCAAACTTGTCAGTTTAAATTGATCCGCCCGGTGACAATGTGAAACCTAAATCTAACATCTTAGGGGTAATCGCTTCACCACGAATGCGCGCCAGCAGCCTTTCGGCGCCGATGCGCCCCATTCGCTCGCGCGGGGTCAGGACGCTGGCCAGCCGCGGCTCCATCACCTGGCCGATATCATGGCCGTGGAACCCGGCGATCGCCATATCATTGGGGATCTTCAGCCCCAGACGCTGGCACTCGAACGCCGCGCCGACCGCGAGGTCATCGTTGGTGCAGAAAATGCCGTCGAGCTGTGGATATTCGCGGCGCGCCTGGCGCATCAGCTCAATCCCCGAAGAATAGGACGAGGATTGCTCCACCATCACGCTGTAGGGCGTCATCCCGGCGTCAAGCATCGCCTGCTCGTACCCCTTCTGTTTGATGATAGTACGTTCATCAAGACGCGCCCCCAGATAGGCGACATGGCGGTGGCCGCGGGCGATGATCGCCGCGGTCATCTGCCGGGCGGCTTCAAAGTTATCAAACCCGACGGCAATATCGAGACACGGCGACCGGCTGTCCATCAGCTCCACCACCGGAATGCCGGCGACTTCGATCATCTTCAGGGTGCGCGGCGTATGGGTGCGTTCGGTGAGGATCAGGCCGTCAATGTTCCAGGAGAGCATCGATTCGAGGCGTTTCTCTTCCATTTCCGGCTTATAGCCGTAGTGCGCCAGCATGGTTTGATAGCCGAAGGCGTCGGTGACGCTTTCGATACCGCGCAGTACTTCCGAAAAGACCTGGTTGGTTAACGACGGCAGCAGCACGCCGATGGCGCGGCTGGTGGCGTTGGAAAGAATGTCAGGGGCGCGATTGGGAATATAACCCAGTTCATCGAGGGCAACGGCAATCTTGCCACGCAGCGCTTCGGAGACCTGCTCCGGGTTGCGTAAATAGCGACTGACCGTCATTTTGGTCACGCCGACAAGATCGGCTACATCCTGAAGTACGGGTCTTTTCTTTTTCATCGTCCTGACTGTGATCAACGGGAAACATTTTCTCAGTTTATCACGGACAAAGCGCAACCTTCCCTAACATGAGGGAAGGCTGCGCAATTTATTTAACCTGGCTCAGATAACTATCAAACCGGCGGCAGATCGAACAGCAGGATCTCGCTATCGCTGTCGGCATGAACCGAAATCGCCTGCTCGTCCCAGATGGCCAAACCGTCGCTGGTGGTGGCTTTGGTACCGTTGATGGTCACTTCGCCTTTGACCACCTGGATCCACACGCGGCGTTCCGCGGCAATCTGGTGAACCGACTGCTCATCTTTCAGCAGCGCCCAGCGATAGAGTTCCATATCCTGGTACACCTTCAGCGAGCCATCTCGCGCATCCGGCGACAGTACCAGCTGTTTGCCCTGGGCGGCGTCGAAGCGGCGCTGCTCGTAGCGCGGGGTAATGCCGGTTTCTTCCGGAATAATCCAGATCTGATACAGACGCAGACGATCGGTTTTGCTCGGGTTGTACTCAGAGTGGCGCACCCCGGTACCCGCGCTCATGATCTGGAACTCGCCCGCCGGCACCTGCTCTTTGTTGCCCATGCTGTCCTGGTGCTCCACCGCCCCTTCCAGCACATAGGTCAGGATCTCCATGTCTTTGTGCGGGTGGGTACCGAAGCCCTGACCGGCGTCGATGACGTCGTCGTTAATCACCCGCAGGGCGGAGAAGCCCATAAAGTTCGGGTCATAATAGTTGGCGAAAGAGAAAGTATGCCAGGAATCCAGCCAGCCATGGTTAGCGTGGCCACGTTCGTTCGCTTTGCGTAAATAGATCATGTTGCACCCCCGTATGTTGTCGATGGAGTCAGTGTGGACCCATTTCGCCGGCGATCATAGAGGGTGAAAATTGACTCCTCTGTTCAAAAAATATGAACAAGCGCAGAGGAGCCAATTTGACTTATCGGGTAAGGGTAATGGTGGCCGGTGAAGGCTGCTCAAAGCCGCGCTGCAGGATCTCCATATTGGTGAGAACGTCAGTTTCCTTGACGTAATTCGGCTGGCCGTTGACGAGGGTGTCGTACAGCGCGTCGTACACCCGACCGTAATCGCCGCTCTCCAGCGGCACCGCTTCGCGCACCATCTCCCCTGCCTCGTTGACATACACCAGCTCGCCAACGCTGTCGTCCGCGCCAAATCCCGGCTCGCCCGGCATGATATTGGCCTTCAGGCTGGTCTCCTGCTGGTCAATGCCGTACTTCACAAACGAACCTTTGTGCCCGTGAACGATAAATTTCGGGTAATCGATCTGCACCAGATGGCTGGTCTTAACGATGGCCTTCATATCGCCGTAGAACAGCTGGGCTTCAAAGGTGTCATCCGGGTTGGCTTTATTGCGCAGCGAGCGCAGATCGTAAGAGACATGGTCCGGGCGGCCGAACAGCGAAATGATCTGATCCAGGGTATGCACGCCAAGGCCATAGAACTCGCCGTTTTGCGGACCGCCGGGGTTGGTCTCCGCCAGTGGGCGGTAGTTATCAAAATGGCTTTCGATCTCCACCAGTTCGCCGAGTTTCCCGCTCTCAATCACCTTTTTGGTGGTCAGGAAGCAGGAGTCGAAACGGCGGTTCTGATAGGGCGTCACCGTCAGACCTTTGCTGTTCGCCAGGGCAAACAGAGTTTTTGCTTCCTCCAGCGTCGGGGTGAACGGCTTTTCCACCAGCACGTTTTTCCCCGCCTCCAGCGCCTTTTCCGCATATTCAAAATGGCTGTCGGCGTGAGTGCAGACCACCACCAACTTGACCAGTGGATCGTTTAATACTTCATCAAGGTCGCTGGTGAAATGAATATGGGAATACTGCGGCGCCTGCTCCTCGGGCTTCGCCCGGCGGCGGTAAATGTGCGCTACCTGCCAGCGGTCTTTGCGGTGCAAAACGTAAGGAAGGTGATAGCGGGTGGTGCTTTTACCAAAGCCAATAAATGCGCAGTGCAGAGTCATAACGCTGTCCTTAGTTAATGAGCTACCTTCAACCATAGCGCAAGCCGGTCCCTCACTTCATCCTCTCTGTTTGCTTGCAGTGAAGATTCGTTAGGAAAATAGTTCGAGTATCACTCATACGCAATTATTAATAACTTATTGATTAATAAGTGATTAAATCAGCAGTTTTCGCCAAAAAACCTTGATCGCCATGGCAAAACTGCGGATAAGTGGAGAGCAAACCAGGAGGTTGCTGATGACTAACGGAGTAGCCAGCCGCTGCTGATGGACAAACAGTATCTCGCCATAAACGGCGCCCTTTTTTTCTGGCTTCTCGCGCTGATCGCCTGGTCTGTCGATGCAAGCGCGCTGGCGCGCCTGGCGGCCGCCTGCGCGCTTATCGCTTTCCTCCTCCATAGCCAACGGAACAAGATTAACGCGATGTTTATTAAGAAAAATAAAACGGAACCTCAGATATCAGAAGCAGCCACGCCTCCGGCAATTAACCCAGAACCCGAAGCGGTCGCCAGCAAAAAACACGAGACTACGGTCATCGCCAGCGGGGTGCATTTCGTCGGCAATATAGTCGCCAGCGGCCATGTCTATATCCACGGTCAGGTCACCGGCAACATTGAGGCCAAAGAGCATTTGATTAAGGTAATGCGTGAAGGCCAGGTGGAGGGCAACGTCAGCTGCCGGGAGCTAATAATTGACGGCAAGGTGCAGGGGCAGTGTCATGGCGACAGCATCACCATCGAGGAGCACGGCCATCTGGAGGGTACCCTCGCCTATCGCGCGCTGGCGATCAAGAAAGGCGGCGTTTTTAGCGGTCGCGCTGAACTGCTGGCCGCCGCGGAGAACAAAAGTCATATTCTCGGTCTGGTAGCAGACGCACCCTCCAAAACCGACGCGGAGCCCGTCAGGCCGCAGAGCGCCTGAGATAGCAGCAAAAAAAAAGCCAGCACCCGGCTGGCTAAAGTAATACTGGAAGCAATGTGAGCAATGTCGTGCTTTCAGGCTTTCCGCAAGGGTCTCCCTGAATGCAGGACAATAATAATCATTCTCATTCGCACTTGTCTACTTTTTTTTGCAAAAAACAACATTGACTCCCCGGCCGCCGTCAGAGATTGTGAAGGGGAATCAGTAACCAAAAAGAGGATAAGGGAATGAGTGACATAGTGATACGCCATGCCGAACCGCGCGATGCTGAACCTTTACGTATGCTGATGGCGCACCCGGAGGTCTATCATGACACACTACAGATCCCCTATCCATCGATGGAAGCCTGGCAGGAGAAGCTACAGCCCAGACCCCATACCTTTCATCTGGTGGCGACACTGGACGAGCAGGTCGCCGGACATCTGTCTCTCCATGTTGAGCCGCGCCCTCGGCGCAGCCACGTCGCAACCTTTGGCATGGCGGTTGCCGCCGGCCATCAGGGTTGCGGCATCGGCAGCGCGCTGATGCGCGAGATGATCGACCTGTGCGACAACTGGCTGCGCGTCGAGCGTATTGAGCTGACGGTGTTCGCCGATAATGCCCCGGCGATTGCGGTGTATAAGAAGTACGGCTTTGAGATCGAAGGCACCGGCAGGCGTTACGCGCTGCGCAACGGTGAGTATGTGGATGCGTATTATATGGCGAGAATGAAGTAGCGTGTTGCCGGGTGGCGGCTTCGCCTTACCCGGCCTGCGTTCGCACAGTTGTAGGCCCGGTAAGCGCAGCAGCGCCACCGGGCAACACATCAATACCCCGCCGTTAAATCATCCGGCGAACGCGGATCGGAGGCGCCATACAGCATGCCGTCCGGCCCCACCATGATGCTCTGGGTACTGCCCATCGCCTCTTTCAGCGCCACTTTCTGCCCCTTCGCCTCCAGCAGCTTGAGGGTATCCGGGCTAAAGCCTTTCTCCACCCGCAGCTCATCCGGCAGCCATTGATGGTGGAAACGCGGCGCGTTGGTGGCTTCCGCGACGTTCATCCCGAAATCGATGGTATTGACCACCATCTGCAGTACGGTGGTGATGATCCGACTGCCGCCCGGGCTGCCGGTCACCAGCCAGGTTTTGCCATCTTTCACCACAATGGTCGGCGACATCGACGACAGCGGGCGTTTTTTCGGCTCCACCGCATTGGCGTCGCCGCCCACCAGACCATAGACGTTAGGCACGCCGGGCTTCGCCGAGAAATCATCCATCTGGTTATTGAGCAGAATGCCGGAATCACCGGCCACAATGCCGGTACCGAAGGTGGTATTCAGCGTATAGGTCACCGCCACCGCATTGCCGTCTTTATCGACCACCGAGAAGTGGGTGGTCTGGTTGCTTTCATAGGGCGCCAGCTTGCCCGGACGGATCTGGCTGGAAGGCTTCGCCTTGTTGACATCAATCTCGGCGGCGATCGCTTTGGCGTAAGCCTTGCTGGTCAGCGCCTGCCACGGCACGTTGACGAAGTCAGGGTCGCCGAGATATTCAGAGCGGTCGGCGTAGGCGTGTTTCTCCGCCTCCGCCATCACCTGCATGGCGTCGGCGCTGCCAAAACCATATTTCTGCATATCGAAGTTTTCGAGGATATTGAGGATCTGCACGATATGGATCCCGCCGGAGGACGGCGGCGGCATAGAGTAAACCTCATACCCGCGATACTCGCCGCTAACCGGCGTACGCTCCACAGCCTTATAGCCGGCGAGATCGGCTTTGGTGATTAGCCCGCCGTGCTTTTTCATCTCGTCAGCGATCTGGTCGGCGATGGCCCCTTTATAGAAGGCGTCCGGGCCGTGCTCGGCAATCAGCTCCAGGCTCTTACCGAGGTTCTTCTGCACCAGCCGATCGCCCTTCTTCAGCGGCTCGCCGTTCTTCCAGAAGATCGCTTTACTATTTTCATGCTGCGGGATCACTTCGCTGCCGTAGGTCTTCAGATCGTCCGCCAGCGCATCGTTAACGATAAACCCCTCTTCCGCCAGCTTAATCGCCGGACGGATCACTTTGTTCAACGGCATGGTGCCATACTTTTCCAGCGCGAGGGAGAAACCGGCGACGCTGCCTGGCGTGCCGGAGGCCAGATGCGAAGTCAGTGATTTTTTACTGTCCGGGTTGCCCTGGTCGTCAAGGAACATGTCGCGGGTGGCCTGCTCTGGCGCCATTTCGCGGAAATCGATCGCCGTGGTCTTGCCGTCTTTAGTCCGCAGCATCATAAAACCGCCGCCGCCAATATTCCCGGCCTGCGGATGGGTGACCGCCAGCGCGTAGCCTACCGCTACCGCCGCATCGACAGCGTTACCGCCCTGGCGCAGGATATCCACGCCGACGCGGGTCGCCAGCGCGTCCACCGAGGCCACCATCCCCTGCCGGGCGCGTACCGGGTGGAACACATCTTCCTCTACGCCATAAGAGACCGGCGGCGGTGGCGGATTGGCGGCGACGGTAAAGCTGCCCCCCGCCAGCAACGCAGCGATGACCACCTGACGCCATATTGTTGTTTTTATCATTGTCTTACTCCTGAAAGGTAGGTTTCATTCCCCGCTTAAGCCTGGTTGATAACTCCTAAAAAATCATTGTTATGGCAGATTCGAGGTACACTTAAGTGATCCCACGCACAGGAGGAGAAAACCATGAAAGCGATTCTGTTTCTGGCGGCGCTGATGCCGCTTGGCGTATTAGCCCAGCCGATCAATATTAATAACAACCCTAACCAGCCGGGTTACGTGGTCCCCAGCCAGCAGCGCATGCAAAATGAGATGAAGATCCAGCAACAGCAGCAGCAGAGCATGCTGAAGCAGGATCTGAACAATCAGACCCGCTCGCAGCAGCAGCATTTGCAAAACCAGCTGCAGACTAATCAGCAGCGCGCGGCCCAGGGCGGCAATCTGAATGCGCCGCAGCAGGTGCGGCCAAATAACAACGGTGGAATGCTGCGGCAGACTAATCCGTAAAGGTCGTCCGCCGCAAATCCGTCTTAAGGCTGGAAATTCGGCCCGATGACATCAATGGCATCGGTGCAGATGCAGTCTACGCCCCAGCACAGCAGTTCGGCGGCGCGCTGGGGTTTATTGACCGTGTACACCAGAATGTGCAGGCTGGCCTGTTTCAGGCTCGCCACCCGCGCCGCATCCAGCAGTTTGTGATTGAGGTGAATCGACACGCAGCCCAACCGGGTGGTCAATTCGCGCCAGTCATCGCGCCACTCATCCAGCAGCAGCCCGCGCGGCAGCTCGGGCGCGGCTTCCTGCGCCGCCTCCAGGGCGTCGATTTCAAAAGAGGAGAGCAGCGGCGCGGTCATGCCTTGCCATAGATCGCGCGCGGCCAGCGCCACCACTCTGCCGGTCTGCGGCCCCAGCCCGGTGGTCGGCTTAATTTCGATATTCGCCATCATGCCGTGACGACGGCAGCGCTCCGCCACCTGGGAGAGCAACGGCAGCGGCTCGCCCTTAAATTCACGGCTGAACCAGCTACCGGCATCGACCTTCAGCAGATCGTCCCACGCCAGCTCTCCCGCCACGCCCCAGCCATTGCTGGTGCGTTCGAGATTATCGTCATGCAGCAGAAAGATCTGCCCGTCCTTCGACAGCTTGGCGTCAAATTCAATCATCGTGTGCCCGTAGCGGGCGCCGACGTCGATAGCCGCCAGGGTGTTCTCCGGCGCCAGTTTACCGCCGCCGCGATGGGCGACGATGCGGGGATAAGGCCAGTTACTCATGCGCGTTGTCCTGTTTCACCATCAAAGAGGTGCAGATGTTCCAAAGGCAGATGCAGCCATAGCGTGCTGCCTGCCGCCGGGCGCTGCTGGTGCGGCAGTCTGACCACCAGCTTCTGTTCGCCCCAGCGCCCGTGAGCGAGGTTATCGGCACCTAAAATTTCCAGGGTGTCCATCAGCAGCGGAATACCACCTTGCGCCTGCGAGCTTAAGATAAAATGCTCCGGACGGATACCGAGCGTCATTTTACGCCCAGCGTGACGCCGGTGCTCATGATTCGTCGGCAGCTGCATGCCGCCCGCCAGCTCAAAGCGACCGCCGTCATCGCTGATGCGCCCTTCCAGCAGGTTCATGGCCGGGCTGCCGATAAAGCTCGCCACAAAGCGGCTGGCTGGCTTCTCATACACTTCCACCGGGGTGCCGATCTGCTCGGCAACGCCTTTGTTCATCACCATCACCCGCTGGGCGAGGGTCATCGCCTCCACCTGGTCATGGGTGACGTACAGCGAGGTGGTTTTCAGGCGGCGATGCAGCTGCTGCAGTTCCAGACGCATCTGCACGCGCAGCTTGGCGTCGAGGTTTGACAACGGTTCGTCGAAGAGGAATACCGCCGGGTCACGCACGATGGCGCGGCCCATCGCCACGCGCTGGCGCTGGCCGCCGGACAGTTCCCGCGGGCGGCGCTTGAGCAGACCATCCAGCTCAAGAATGCGCGCCGCCTCCTGCACCCGCTCGGCGATCAATCCCTTACCCATGCCGCGAATCTTCAGCCCCCACGCCATGTTCTCTTCCACGCTCATATGCGGATAAAGGGCATAGTTCTGGAACACCATCGCGATGCCGCGATCTTTCGGCTCCATCTCGGTCACCCGTTTACGATCGATCCAGATATCGCCGCTGGTCACCCGTTCCAGTCCCGCGACCATCCGCAGCAGCGTTGATTTCCCGCAGCCCGACGGGCCGACCATGACGATAAATTCCCCGTCCGCCACGTCCAGCGTCAACGGTTGAATTACCTGGGTTTTGCCATCCCAGCTTTTGCTTACTGCCTGTAGTTTTAAACCAGCCATTTTATTTCTCACTATCGACCAGGCCACGCACAAACGCGCGCTGCATGGCTAAAACGATGACGACCGGCGGGATCAGAGTCAGCAGCATCGCCGCCATCACCTGATTCCACTGGGTAGTACCTTCGCCGGTGGCGATCATGCCTTTAATACCGGCGACGGCGGTGCCAAGATTCACATCCTGAATAATCAGCAACGGCCACAGATACTGGTTCCAGCCGTAGATAAAGGTGATGACGAACAGCGCGGCGAGGTTGGTTTTCGACAGCGGCAGCACGATGTCGCGAAAGAAGCGCATCGGCGAAGCGCCATCGATACGCGCCGCTTCAATCAGCTCGTCCGGCAGGGTCATAAAGAACTGGCGGAACAGGAAGGTAGCGGTGGCCGAAGCCATCAACGGCAGCGTTAACCCGGCATAGCTGTCGAGCATGTTGAGGTTGGCGATCACCTCCACCGTCGGGAAAATACGCACCTCGACCGGCAGCATCAGGGTGATAAAGATCATCCAGAAGAACAGGTTACGCAGCGGAAAGCGGAACCAGACGATGGCGAACGCCGAAAGCATCGACACCACGATTTTGCCGACCGTAATGGCGAACGCCATGATGAAACTGTTGAGCATCATCAGCCAGAACGGCGCGCTGTTGACGCCGACGCCGTTCACCCAGATGGTCTTCATGTTCTCCAGCAGATGTCCGCCGGGAAGCAGCGTCATCGGCGTTTCAAATACCGATTTGTTATCCAGCGTCGCCGCCACGAAGGCGACGTACAGCGGGAATAAAATGACGGCGATACCCAGGATCAGCATAGTGTGGCTGAAAATCGTCAGCCCGCGACGGTTCTCAATCATTGGTAACGCACCTTACTTTCAACGTAACGGAACTGCACCACCGTCAGGATAATGACGAGGAACATCAGCACCACCGACTGCGCGGCGGAAGCGGATAGATCGAGCCCGGCGAAACCTTCGCGATAGATTTTGTAGATCAGAGTGGTGGTCGCCTGCACCGGGCCGCCAGCGGTGGCGGCATCGATCACCGGGAAGGTGTCGAAGAAGGCATAAACCAGGTTGACCACCAGCAGGAAGAAACTCACCGGCGCAATCAGCGGCAGCGCCAGCTTAAAGAAGCGACGAATCGGCCCGGCGCCGTCGATGGCGGCGGCCTCAACCAGCGAACGCGGAATCGACTGCAGCGCGGCGAAAAAGAACAGGAAGTTGTAGCTTATCTGTTTCCACACCGAGGCGAAGACCACCAGAAACATCGCCTGGCCGCTGTTCTGCGCATGGTTCCAGTCGTAGCCCAGCTCGCCGAGGAAATGGGTGATCAGCCCGCGCCCGGGGTTAAAGAGGAAGATCCACAGCACCGCCGCGACGGCGGGGGCCACGGCGTACGGCAGCAGCATCAGCGTTTGATAAAAGCGGCTACCGCGCACCACATAGTCGACCAGCGCGGCGAAAAACAGTGAAATGAGCAGGCCGCTGACGGTCACCAGGGCGCTGAATTTTATGGTGGTCCAGAACGAGTCCAGGTAGTACGGATCGTGGAACAGCGCAACGAAGTTATCCAGGCCGACGAACTGGCTGGAAAGGCCAAAGGGATCGACGCTCTGCAGCGAGTACCACAGCGCTTCGCCTGCGGGCCAGATAAAGAAAATCAACGTGATAATCAGCTGCGGCGCGACCAGCACATAGGGCAGCCAGCGCGAGCGGAATACCGGACGGGATGATGACATTGAGATTGGGTTCCTGAACAATGCCGGGTGGCGGCTACGCCTTACCCGGCCTACATAGGGCACATCGTAGGCCCGGTAAGCGCAGCGCCACCGGGCAAGTTACAGATTACGATTTAGTCGCTTGCTCGAAGCGACGCAGCAGCTGGTTCCCGCGCTGCACGGCGGAATCCAGCGCCTGCTGCGGGGTTTTCTTGCCGGTCCACACGCTCTCCAGCTCTTCATCGACGATGGTGCGGATTTGCGGCATGTTGCCCAGGCGCAGACCTTTGGTAAACGGCAACGGCGGCTTGTTCAGCATCTGGCGGGTAGCGATATCGGCGCCCGGGTTCTTATCATAGAAGCCCTGCTGACGCGTCAGATCGTAGGCCGCGGTAGTGATCGGCAGGTAGCCGGTTTTCTGGTGCCACTCGGCGGCGTTTTCCGGTTTGGTCAGGAAGTCGAGGAACTTCGCCACGCCGGTGTAGGTCTCTTTGTCTTTGCCCTGCATCACCCACAGGCTGGCCCCGCCGATGATGGCGTTCTGCGGCGCGCCTTTCACGTCGGCATCGTAAGGCATCATGCCGACGCCGTAGTTAAATTTGGCGTACTGGCGGATATCGGCCAGCGAGCCGGACGAGGCAGTGGTAATGGCGCAGTCGCCGTTATAGAACTTTTCGGTAGACTCGTCTTTACGCCCGAAGTAGCTGAAATCGCCCTTCTTGTTCATCTCTTCGAGCAGCGCGATATGCTTCACCTGCTCCGGCTTGTTGAACTCAAGAACCGCGTCGGTACCGTCGAAGCCGTTATTCTTCGTGGCCACCGGCAGACCGTGCCAGGCGCTGAAGTTTTCAATCTGGATCCAGCCCTGCCAGCCGCTGGCGTAGCCGCACTTCATCCCGGCGGCTTTCAGCTTCGCGGTATAGGCCGCCAGATCCTGCCAGGTCTTCGGCGGCTGCTCCGGATCTAAGCCGGCTTTTTTGAAGGCGTCTTTGTTGTAGTAGAGCACCGGGGTAGAGCTGTTAAACGGCTGGGAGAGCAGATGGCCGGTTTTCGAATCGGTGTAATACCCGGCCACCGTCGGTACGAACTGCGATTCATCAAACTTGATGCCCGCCTCGCTAAACACCTGGTAGACCGGCTTAATGGCTTTTGACGCCATCATGGTGGCGGTGCCGACTTCATACACCTGAAGGATAGCCGGCGCGTTGCCGGTACGGAAGGCGGCGATACCGGCGCTCAGGCTCTGCTCGTAGTTGCCTTTGTATACCGGAACGATTTTGTAATCAGGATTGGCCGCGTTAAAGCGTTGCGCCAGAGAATCCACTTCTTTACCCAGCTCGCCTTCCATTGAGTGCCAGAATGGGATGGTGGTAACCGCCAGGGCCTGACCGGCAAAAGCCAGGCTCAGCGCCAGTCCTAAAGCTGTATGTCGTAACGATATCATCGGTTATCTCTCTTGTTGTGCCGGATGCGCGATTTCACGCGTTTTATGCTCGCGGGGTAACATGACATGTTCGAATTACAGAAAAATAACTTTTTTATTACAAAAAAAAGATAGTAACGGGTCAGAGAGATGACAAGCCGATGAAAGGACGGGGGAAGTAAAGTGGGAGCTGAGACACGGATAATATTCGTGCGGTCGGCTCCCGGGGTCGGCGCAAGCGCCTCGCCCGGGCTACAAACCGGCGAAGCCGCCGGGTTGCAACGAGTTAACCGTCATCCACGCAAACGCGCGACAATCTGTTCCAGGGTAAGTTGCCCTGCTGCTGCCTCGACGGTCATGCCGACGAAGTCTGGATTCGCTGGCAATATAATTCCATTTCGCTTTAAAAAAAGCAGGGTGATAAACAGTGCCGTACGCTTATTACCATCATTAAATATATGACCGCGAGAAATCGCCAGCAGATGCATCGCAGCGAGTCGCCACACGTCTGTCACACCTTCATATTCAATTTTGTTTAGCACCCTATACATTATCGCTTCGGCACGCCCCGGATCGGGCATACCGGCAACGCCAGGCGTGACGCGGAGCAGCCTGTCGTGAAACTGTATTATCTCTTCCGCTGAGATAATCTGCAGCGTCATTTATCCGCAAGCTCCCTGATCTCATCACCATGAACCGCCATGATAGCCGCGAACTCATCATCCATTCTGGCCGCCTGGTAGCGTTCAAACTCTTCTGCACTAATGATGACTGCAGATTTATGCCCACGACGGGTAATGGTCACAGGTACACCTGTCACTGCGCTTTCCAGCACATCGGCCAGATTTTGCCGGGCTTCGCTATAGTTAACCGTTCTCATAAAAACCTCCAAAGCTGTACTCTTTTATTGTACAACATACATGTACAAAAAAAGAGCCAACAGGCTCTTTTAAATGTATTCGTGCGATCGGCTCCCGGGGTCGGCGCAAGCGCCTCGCCCGGGCTACAAACCGGCGAAGTGAACGACGCCGGGTTGCGATGAATTAACCGCCGAGATAGGCGCTGCGCACCGCCTCGTTGGCCAACAGCGCGTCGCCGGTGTCCTCCAGCACCACGTGGCCGTTCTCCAGCACATAGCCGCGGTCGGCCAGCTTCAGCGCCTGGTTGGCGTTCTGCTCAACCAGGAAGATCGTCATCCCTTGCTCGCGCAGCTGCTCGATGGTGTCGAAAATCTGCTGAATGATAATCGGCGCCAGCCCCAGCGACGGTTCATCCAGCAGCAGCAGGCGCGGTTGGCTCATCAGGGCGCGACCGATCGCCAGCATCTGCTGCTCGCCGCCGGACATGGTGCCGGCGCGCTGAATACGGCGTTCATGCAGACGCGGGAACAGCTCATACACCCATTTGATGCGGGTCTGGAACTGATCGCGGTCGGCAAAAAAACCGCCCATCGCCAGGTTCTCTTCCACCGTCATACGCGAAAAGACGCGCCGCCCTTCCGGAACGATCGCCACCGCCTCGCGCATGATCTTCGCGGTTTGCCAGTCGGTAATATCCTTACCGTCAAAGACAATGCGCCCGCTGGAGGCGCGCGGGTCGCCGCACAGCGTGCCGAGGAGGGTGGTTTTCCCCGCGCCGTTGGCGCCGATAAGCGTGACGATCTCGCCCTGTTTGATATGCAGGCTGACGTTGTGCAGCGCCTGAATCTTGCCGTAGTGGGCGCTGACGTTGTCAAAAGTTAACATCGCGTTTTCCATCTTATGCCTCACCAAGGTATGCGCGGATCACGTCCGGGTTATTACGAATCTCTTCCGGCGTCCCGTTGGCCAGCGGTGTTCCCTGGTTCACGACGTAGATGCGATCGGAAATGCCCATCACCAGCTTCATATCGTGTTCGATAAGCAGGATGGTGGTGTTGTGATGGTTACGCAGCTCGGCGATAAGCTCGTCCAGCTCTTTGGTCTCTTTCGGGTTCAGCCCCGCCGCCGGTTCATCGAGCATCAGAATTTCCGGCTGGGTCACCATGCAGCGGGCAATCTCCAGCCGACGCTGGTCGCCGTAGGCCAGGTTGCTGGCCTGACGGTTGGCATGCTCCAGCAGGCCGATACGCTCCAGCCAGGTGGCGGCCCTGTCCAGCGCTTCGCTCTGCGCCCGACGGAAGGCCGGCGTTTTCAGCAGGCCGGAGAAGAGCCCGGTTTTCAGCTGCTGATGCTGCGCCACCAGCAGGTTTTCAATCACCGTCATTTCGCGGAACAGGCGCACGTGCTGGAAGGTCCGCACCACGCCCATCCGCGCAATCTGCTGACCCGGCAGCCCTTCCAGGTGCTGGTCGCGCAGCAGAATAGTGCCGCCGGTGGGCTTGTAAAAACCGGTCAGGCAGTTAAAGACGGTGGTCTTCCCGGCGCCGTTGGGGCCGATCAGCGAGACGATCTCGCGCTCTCTGAGCTCCAGCGACACATTGTTGACGGCCAGCAGACCGCCGAAACGCATCATCAGGCCGCTAACGGATAATAATGGCTGACTCATGCCTGCTCTCCTTTCGCCTGACCGTTTTTCAGCTTCAACTGCACGCGCGTCATTGGCAGAAGCCCCTGCGGACGCCAGATCATCATCAGCACCATCAGGCCGCCGAGCATTAACATGCTGTATTCGTTGAAGTCACGCATCAACTCGCGCGAGACCACCAGCAGAATAGCCGCGAGGATCACCGCGAACTGCGAGCCCATCCCGCCCAGCACGACGATCGCCAGCACAAAGGCTGACTCGGCGAAGGTAAAGGATTCCGGGCTGACGAAGCCCTGGCGCGCGGCGAACAGCGTGCCGGCGAAGCCAGCAAACGCGGCGCTGATGGTAAAGGCGGTCAGCTTGATGCGCGTCGGGCTCAGGCCCAGCGAACGACAGGCGATCTCATCTTCACGCAGCGCTTCCCACGCCCGGCCCAGCGGCATTCGCAGCAGGCGGTTGATGACGAACAGGCTGAGCACTACCAGCAGCAACGCCACCAGGTAGAGGAAAATCACCCGGTCGGAGGGATCGTATTTGACGCCGAAGAAGTTGCTGAAGGTATCCCAGCCGCCTTCGCGGGCGCTGCGGCTAAATTCGAGGCCAAAGAAGGTCGGTTTCGGGATCTGGCTGATGCCGTTCGGCCCGCCGGTGATCTCGGTATTGTTGAGCAGCAGAATGCGCACGATCTCGCCGAAGCCTAAGGTCACAATCGCCAGATAGTCGCCGCGCAAACGCAACACCGGGAAGCCCAGCAGGAAACCGGCCGCCGCGGAGACCAGGCCGGCCAGCGGGAGACAGGTCCAGAAGCCGAGACCGTAATAGTGGTTCAGCAGCGCAAAGGTATACGCGCCGATGGCATAGAACCCGCCGTAGCCCAGCACCAGCAGGCCGGAAAGGCCGACCACCACGTTCAACCCGAGGCCGAGGATGATATAGATCATCGTCAGGGTGGCGATATCCACCGTGCCGCGCGACACCATAAACGGCCAGGCCACGGCAATCACCAGCAGGGCTATCAGGAACAGCTTCTGCTTCACCGTCGACCCGTCAATCGCCGGCATAATAAACTTCGGCCCGGAGACGTTCTTAACCGCTTTCTGGAACAGCGGCCGCAGCAGCTGGAAGAAAAAGACCACCGCGGTACCGATGAAGATCCACTGCCAGCGAATATCGGCGGCGGTATCGACCACCAGTTTGGTGCCGTTCAGCTCCAGCTGCACGCCCATAAAGACGCCCGCCAGAATGAAGAACATCACGGCAGAGAGCAGCGCCATTGCAATTTGCATCGGTTTCATACTTTTTCCACCTCCGGGCGGCCCAGAATGCCGGTCGGCATCACTAACAGCACCAGAATCAGCAGCGCGAAGGAAACGACGTCCTTATATTCGGTGCTGAGATAGGCGGAAGAGAGCGCCTCGGCAATACCCAGGATCAGGCCGCCGATCATCGCGCCAGGGATGCTGCCGATCCCGCCGAGCACGGCGGCGGTGAACGCCTTCATCCCGGCCATAAAGCCGATGTAGGGGTTAATCACGCCGTAGAACTGCCCCAGCAGCACGCCGGCCACCGCCGCCATCGCTGCGCCAATGACGAAGGTCAGCGCAATTACGCGGTCGGTATTGATGCCCAGCAGGCTCGCCATTTTCAGATCTTCCGCACAGGCGCGGCAGGCGCGGCCCATTCGCGAATAGCGAATAAACAGCGTCAGCGCCAGCATGGCGATAAAGGTCACCACCCAGATCACCAGTTGCATGGTGGTGATTGTCGCGGAGAAGCTGTCGCTGTGGCCGACGACCCACTGGCCGTTAAACAAGCTCGGCAGCGCCACGTCGCGGGAGCCCTGGGTCAGGCTGACGTAGTTCTGCAGGAAGATAGACATCCCGATGGCGGAGATCAGCGCAATCAGGCGCTTGGAGTTACGCACCGGCCGATAGGCCACGCGCTCAATGCTCCAGCCGTAGGCGCTGGCAATCACAATGGCGCCCACGAATCCGGCGGCGACCAGCAGCCAGCTAGTGTCAATGCCCATCATCATCAGCGCGGCGATGATCATGAAGGAGACATAGCTGCCAATCATATAGACCTCGCCGTGGGCGAAGTTGATCATGCCGATAATGCCGTACACCATCGTATAGCCGATGGCGATCAGCGCATAGGTACTGCCCAGCGTGACGCCGTTAAACATCTGCTGCAGAAAATAGAGAAACTGCTCGGACATAAGGTAACCTTTTTCAAACCGCCCGCGGTTCGCGGGCGGAGGGATAACTCGTCTTCAGCGCTTATTTCGCCGCGCTCGAAGAGCCGTCGGCGTGCCACTGGAAGACACCAAACTCAAATCCCTTCAGATCGCCTTTTTCATCCCAGGTCAGCGGCCCAATCACGGTTTTCGCCCCGTGCGCTTTCAAATCTTTGATTAAATCCAGCGGCTGCTGGCTGCCGGTTCTGTCCATCGCCTGCGCCAGCGACTGAACGGCGGCATAGGTGATCCAGACGTACGGTCCGCTCGGATCTTTCTTCTCCGCTTTCAGCGCGTTGACGATGGCGCTGTTGGCAGGGTCCTGATCGTAGCGTTTTGGCATTGTCACCAGCATGCCTTCCGCCGCGGCGCCCGCGATATTGGACAGCGAGGCGTTGCCGACCCCTTCCGGCCCCATAAACACGGTTTTCAACCCGACGGAGCGCGCCTGGCGCAGCATCTGGCCCATTTCCGGGTAGTAGCCGCCGTAGTAGACGAAGTCGATGTTCTCTTTCTTCAGGCGCGCCAGCAGGGCGGAGAAATCTTTTTCCCCCGCGGTGATGCCATCGAAGAAGACGATGTTGGCCCCGGCTTTCTTCAGGTTGTCCTGCACCGAACGCGCCAGCCCTTCGCCGTACTGCTGCTTGTCATGAATGATGGCGATACGCTGCGGTTTCACTTTCTCGACGATATATTTCGCCGCGGTCGGCCCCTGCGAGGAGTCGAGGCCGGCGGTACGCATGATGTACTGGTATCCGCGCTGGGTCAGCTCCGGGTTGGTCGCCCCGGGGGAGATCATCAGGATGCCTTCATCCTCATAGATGTCGGAAGCCGGCTGGGTGGAAGAGGAGCACAGGTGGCCGATAACGTACTGAATGCCGTCGTTGACGATTTTGTTGGCCACCGCGACCGCTTGCTTCGGATCGCAGGCGTCGTCATATTCGACGGCCACCAGCTTGTCGCCCTTAATGCCGCCGCTGGCGTTGATGTCTTTAATCGCCTGACGCGCGCCATTGAACTCCATGTCGCCCCACTGGGCCACTGGACCCGACATCGCGCCGACCACGGCGACCTTAATATCCTTGGCCATCGCCGCGTGCGACATCGCTAATGCGACAATGCCCGCGACGATGGTTTTCGCGTTCCTTTTCATGCTGCAGAACCCCGTTCGTGATGTGGTGTAAATGTTTTGTATTTTTATGGTTAAAAAGCATTCTGTGCTTTTATTAAACAACGCCATTTTTACCATTGAGTTTAATGGTTTAGCGCAGTTTTTCACTAAAAAACAGATTAAAACCTCTATTTTTCAGTCGATTAAGCAAAGATAATATTCTGTATTTTGGTGAAGATAAACAAAAAAAAGTCCATCCTGCAGCATAAAATAACGATACATAAGGCGGAATAAAACGCTGCACATTAGGTTAAAATTCTGCTTATTTTTCGATCCATGACGGATTGCGCTACCCTGACAACGCCAGGAAAACGAATCCCCTGATGTACGCGCAAAAAACAGCGCTCCGCCAGACAGCAATTTTGGGTACACTGGCGCCTCTGTTTTGCACTGGATTTGCCGCCCATGAAACTGACCATTATCCGTTTACAGCACTTCAGCGATCAGGATCGCATTGATCTGGGGAAAATCTGGCCGTCGCAGGATCTGTCGACGCTGACCCTTGATGAAAACCATCGTCTCTACGCCGCCCGCTTTAACGAGCGCCTGCTGGGCGCCGTGCGCGTTACCCTGCGCGGCGTCGAAGGTGAGCTCAGCGATCTGTGCGTGCGTGAAGTGACCCGCCGCCGCGGCGTCGGACAATACTTAGTGGAAGAGACATTGCGTGATAACCCGGCGATCAATAGCTGGCGCGTCGCCGACCATGGGGTGGAGGACCGCGGCGTGATGGCGGCCTTTATGCAGGCGCTCGGCTTTAGCGCCCAGCAGAATGGTTGGGAAAAGCATTAAGCCGTAGCCCCAATAAGCGGAGCATGACCAAGGAAGAACCCGGCGGCGCTTCGCTTAGCCGGGCTACCTGGCGACTGTAGCCCCGGTAAGCGCAGCGCGACCGGAGTCAGACAACGCATTTGCGGCGTGAAAGGCGCCCCCCATTTAACCCAGCATTTCGCGTTGCAAAAAGGCGTCAAGACCCGAAATCCCCGGGAGCTTACATCAGTAAGTGACCGGGGTTGAGGGCCGCAGACAACGCATTTGCAGCGTGAAAGGCGCCGGTTAAATTATTTGGCGTCGGTCGCCGTACCGTTCGCATGCCAGGTAAAGACCCCGAACTCAAAGCCTTTCAGGTCGCCTTTCTGATCCCACGACAGCGGGCCCATCACGGTGTCTACTGTCGCGCCTTTCAGGTATTTAGCGATTTCCGCCGGATCGTCAGACTGATTCAGGCCTGCCTGCAGCGACTGCAGCGCCGCGTAGGTGGTCCACACGAAGGCGCCGCTCGGATCCTGTTTCTTCGCCTTGATCGCATCCACGATCGGTTTGTTCGCCGGCACCTGGTCGTAGTTCTTCGGCTTGGTTACCAGCAGGCCTTCCGCCGACTCGCCGGCGATGTTAGACAGGGAGACGTTCGCTACGCCTTCCGGGCCCATAAACTGGGTTTTCAGACCGGCGGCGCGCGCCTGACGCAGGATCTGGCCCATTTCCGGGTGATAGCCGCCGTAGTAGACGAAATCGATATCCTCTTTCTTCAGGCGCGCCACCAGGGTGGAGAAATCTTTCTCACCGGCGGTGATCCCGTCGAAGAAGACCACGTTTGCCCCACCTTTTTTCAGGCCATCCTGCACCGCACGGGCCAAACCTTCGCCGTACTGCTGTTTGTCATGTACCACTGCGATACGCTGCGGCTTCACTTTGTCGAGAATGTATTTCGCCGCGGTTGGCCCCTGATCGGAGTCCAGACCGGTGGTGCGCAGGATCAGCTTATAGCCGCGCGCCGTCAGCTCCGGAGCAGTCGCTGCCGGGGTAATCATCAGAATGCCTTCGTCTTCATAGATATCAGACGCCGGCTGAGTGGAAGAGGAACACAGGTGACCAATAACGTATTTGATGCCGTCGTTGACCACTTTGTTGGCTACCGCTACCGCCTGTTTCGGGTCGCAAGCGTCATCATATTTGACGATCTGCAGCTTATTGCCCTTGATGCCGCCCTTAGCGTTGATATCCGCTACCGCCTGCTCTGCGCCGGTAAACTCCTGGTCGCCGTACTGGGCCACCGGGCCGGACATCGCCCCGACTACCGCGATTTTGATATCTTCTGCCAGCGCCGCGCTGCTCATAACTAAGGCAATACATCCTGCCAGTAACGCTTTACCCTTCATATTCATCCTGAGGCTCCCCATTATTATGGTTTTTGCATTTGTTGTGATGTTGTTTATTAGCGCATTATTTTGTTTATACCGATAGGAAAAGCATATGATAGCTAATCAACCGGGGGCTGCCCGCGCTTTTGCAGCACACTATGCTAAACATACCGTCATTCTGAGGAATTTGAAACGACTAAATTGCGGGCTATGTAACAGATAAGTGACAAATAAAAAAACCGCGCCAGCATGAACCGGACGCGGTGCAAAACAGAGCCTGATTACCAGCCTGCGGGTAGGTAGCCCACCGCGGATGCTATCGCGTAGGCGGCGCTGCAAAGATACAACAACACAATGAAGCATTGGATAAGCGGATGGGTCATCCAGGCCGGACAGGTCCAGCCCGGGGTCAGATCGCCACGCTGGCGGGCGCCCTTGAGCATCAGGATCGGCATAATCGATAAAATGACGCCGCTGAACACCCCGGCAAAATAGAGCGCGTTGACGAAGGAAACCATGCCGCTATAGGCCAGTACAAACGGCGGGATCGCCACCACCAGCAGCACCATCAGGCGCCGGGCGGGCTGTTCGTCATTCCCCAGGCGGAACTGATCGAAGATATTGGTCAGGAAGCTGCCGCCCAGTCCCCAGTAGGAGGTCAGCATCGCGCACAGCGCAAACAGATTGGCTGAGAAGAAGGCCCATTCGCCAAGCGCCCGCCCCCAGGAGATGGTGGCCACATCCGAGATATTGTCCAGACCGTTAAGCGAGATCACCGACAACGGCACCAGCGCCAGCAGGGTAAAGGTCAGCGCCATGCCGACCATGATGGCTTTAGGCAATTTTTCCGGTTTGTCGGCGAAGCCCCGCGCCATCTCCGGCACGATATACTGTGCCGAGAAGCAGAATGCTACGACGTTGAAGACCGGAACCATATACAGCCAGTTGCCGTCGAGCAGATAGCCGACGCGGGTGGTCTCTTTCAACAGCGTGGCAATCACCAGCACCGAGATCATCACCACCATGCCGATGCTGATAAATTTCTCACCGCGGCCGATCGCCTTCAGCCCCAGGTAGAGTACCCCTGCCGCCGGAACGAAAAACAGCACGCTGCCCAGCGCCGGCGAGATGCCAAACAGGGAGTGCAGCAGCTTACCGCTGCCGGTCATATACGCCGTCAATGCCCCGACGCTATTGACGCAGACGGAGAGAAACATCATCAGCGCGCCAAAGCCGCCGACGTAGCGCTTCGATAATCCACTGAGCTGCAGATGTTTACGGGTGCGCAGCGTGGATTCCGCGACATAGAGCATAGTCACCGTGGTCAGACCACCCACCAGCACCAGCCAGAACAGCAGTGGTAAAAAGCCCGCTTTGCTTGACGCATAGGCGATAGAGAGGACGCCCGCGCCAATATTGGTACCGACAATCATCGATACCCCTTCGACGAAGCTCAGAGATTTTGCAGGGACAGCCGTACGTTCCCGGCCGGTGAGGACGGGAGAAAAGGTGGAGTTTTCAGACATAATACTTTCCGTTTTACTCCGGCGGTTGTCACCGCCGGAAAAAAGGTGATATCAGGGTGATAAACCACTCACGCTGAGCATAAACAGCCGGCTGCGGCGTCCTGTTTCTGTTCGGCTTCCCTGCCGCCGCAGCCCGCCGGGGAGACGTTAGCTCTTCAGTACGCGCGCCAGAATATCCAGCGCTTTCGAGAACTGGGCGTCGGGGATAGTCAATGGATACAGGAAGCGGATCACGTTGCCGTAGACGCCACAGCTCAGCAGCAGCAGGCCGTTCTCCTGCGCTTTCTGTTGCACCTGACGGGTGAACTCCGGCGACGGTTCGCCTGTTTGCGGATCGTTAAACTCCACCGCCACCATCGACCCCCGGCCGCGGACATCCACGATCGCCGGGCAGGTAGCGCGCGCCTGGTTGAGCACTTCCTGCAGATGGCTACCCAGCTGTTCAGCGCGCTGGCACAGCTGCTCTTCGGCAATGACATCCAGCACCGCGTGCGCCGCGGCCACCGCCAGCGGGTTACCGGCATAGGTTCCGCCCAGCCCGCCTGGGGCTGGCGCATCCATCACCTCGGCGCGACCGACAACGCCCGACAGCGGGAAACCGCCGGCGAGGCTTTTCGCCATCGTCATCAGATCCGGTTTCACCTCATAGTGCTGCATAGCGAACAGCTTGCCGGTGCGGGCGAAACCGGTCTGCACTTCATCGGCGATCAGCAGAATGCCGTGGGTATCGCACAGGTCGCGCAGCGCCTGCATAAAATCGGCCGGCGCGACGTTAAAGCCGCCTTCCCCCTGGATCGGCTCGAGAATGATGGCCGCTACCTGGTCCGGCGCAATATCCGCTTTGAAAATGCGCTCCAGGCTTTTCAGCGCATCCGCGGTGGTCACGCCATGCGCCGCATTGGGGTAAACGCCGTGATACACCGAGCCCGGGAACGGCCCGAAGCCGATTTTGTAGGGCGCGACCTTACCGGTGAGGGCCATGGTCATAAAGGTACGGCCGTGGAAACCACCGCCGAAGGTAATCAGCCCCGGACGACCGGTGTAAGCGCGGGCGATTTTCACCGCGTTCTCGACCGCTTCCGCGCCGGTGGTGAAGAAAGCCGTTTTTGCCGGCCCGTCAATTGGCGCCAGATCGTTGATACGCTCCGCCAGCGAAACATAGCTTTCGTACGGCACAATCTGATAGGCGGTGTGGGTGAACGCCTGCAGCTGGTCGGCAACCGCGGCGACCACTTTCGGATGGCGGTGACCGGTATTTAACACGGCGATCCCGGCGGCGAAATCGATCACCTCATTGCCTTCGATATCCCACAGCGTGGCGTTTTCCGCCTTCTCGACAAAGTAGTTACACATTACGCCTACGCCGCGCGGCGTCGCCTGCTGGCGACGTTGATTCAGTTCTGAGCTTTTCACCTGCGAATCTCCTGTCGTGTATGTCACGTTATCGCAACAAATTAGAAACGATGTCGTTTATTTACACAGGAGTTGGCCCTATAATCGAGTACCAATTTTGAATATCTGAGGGATCCAATTGCGTTCGCTGGTGGGTGACCTGGTGCTGGTCCGTCTGCAGGAAGAGCGGGATCCTCTTCTGCACAAACGCTTATATAACGCGCTGCGCCGCGCGATCCTCGACGGTTCGCTGGCGCCGCAAAGCCGTCTGCCGCCGTCGCGGGACCTGGCGGGCGAACTTGGCGTATCAAGAAACACCATATTAACAACTTATGAACAATTGCTGGCGGAAGGATATGTGGTTTCCCGTCGGGGAAGCGGAACATTCGTTGCCCAAACCGCCCCTGAGAGCTCATTGACGGCTAAAGAAGAGCGGGAAAACAACAGTCTTGCGGCACCGACGGCGCATCTTTCACACCGAGGCCAGCATCTGCTCGGCCAGGTCAGCGCCAGCCCGCGCCAGTGGGGAGCGTTTATACCCGGCGTGCCGGACGTTAACGCCTTCCCCCACCCGCTGTTCAGTAAGATCCAGGCCCGCATCAGCCGTCGGCCCAAACCGGAGCGGCTCAGCTATAGCTGCAACGGCGGCACTCCGGAACTGCAGCAGGCGCTGGTGGATTATCTGCGCGTGTCGCGCGGCGTCCACTGTCAGTCAGATCAAATTCTTATCACCGAGGGGATCCACCAGGCGATCGATCTGGTCACCCGCATGCTGTGTGATAACGGCGATCTGGCGTGGGTGGAGGAGCCTTCCTACTGGGGGATCCGCCACGTGCTGGCGATGAACGACGTTCGGGCAGAGCCCCTGACCGTCGATGCCAACGGCCTGTGCCCGCCGGAGACGGTTGACGATGCGCCGAGGCTGATCTTCGTTACGCCTTCCCACCAGTATCCGCTGGGCGCGGTGATGAGCCTTGAGCGCCGCCAGCGCCTGCTGGCGCTCGCCCGTCAGCAGGGGAGCTGGATCGTCGAAGATGATTATGACAGCGAGTTTCGCTTTTCCGGTCAGCCGATCCCCGCCCTGCAGGGTCTGGTCGCCGACGCCCCGGTGGTCTATATCGGCACCTTCAGCAAGACGCTCTATCCCGGCCTGCGTCTGGGCTACGTGGTGATCCCGCGGCCGCTGGTCAGCGACCTGAAGCACGCCCATGCCGAGCTTTACCGCGGCGGCCATTCGCTGATCCAGATGGCGCTGGCGGAGTTTATTACCGCCGGCCACTATTCGGCCCATATCCGCCGTATGCGGCTGCTCTACAGCCGTCGCCGCGCCTTTTTAACTGAGCTTATCCAGCAGCACTGTATGCCGTACGCCCTGTCTGACTTCAGCGATAATGCCGGGCTGCATTTGATCCTCAATTTGCCCGCAGAGGCTGACGATGTGGCGATCGCCAGAGAGGCCAATGCGCGGCACATTCTGGTGCGGCCGCTGTCGCGCTACTACCTGACGGCGGCGCGCAAGAAAGGATTACTGATGGGATTCGCCAGCCAGCCCGAAGAGCAGATGGCGTCGGCGTTCAGCGTCTTACTCGGCTGCCTGCAGACGCACTGCCCGCAGATGCTCCTGCTCCGGGAGGACGCAGAAAAACAAAACGCCCCAACCTGAGGCGGGGCGTTATCGGGGAGCCTGATATCAGGTATCAGGCAGGCGTGGCGTATCAGGCTTCGATAGCGGCACGCAGTTTTTTCATGGCGTTCTTTTCCAGCTGACGCACGCGCTCTGCGGAGACGCCGTAGCGGTCGGCCAGTTCCTGCAGCGTGGACTTGTTATCTTCGTCCAGCCAGCGGGCGCGGATGATGTCCTGGCTACGCTCGTCCAGGCCCTGCATCGCGTCAGTCAGCTTATTCGCCGCCTGCTCTTCCCAGTTATCGTCTTCGATGCCGTCGGCAAAGTTAGACGTTTTGTCCTGCAGATACAGGACCGGCGCCATCGGCTGGCTGTCTGACTCATCGTCGGACGACATGTCGAAGGTCATGTCCTGGGCCGCCATACGGGATTCCATCTCGCGGACGTCTTTGCTCGACACGCCCAGCTCACGGGCCACCATTTCCACTTCATCCTGGTTGAACCAACCCAAACGCTGTTTGGTTTTACGCAGGTTAAAGAACAGCTTACGCTGTGCTTTGGTGGTAGCGACCTTCACAATACGCCAGTTGCGCAGCACGTATTCGTGAATTTCGGCTTTAATCCAGTGCACGGCGAAGGAGACCAGGCGCACACCCACTTCCGGGTTAAAGCGACGCACGGCTTTCATCAGGCCGATATTGCCTTCCTGGATCAGATCCGCCTGCGGCAGGCCATAGCCCGAGTAGTTACGAGCAATGTGAACAACAAAGCGCAGGTGAGACAGAATCAGCTTTTTCGCTGCTTCCAGATCGCCCTGGTAATGCAGCTTTTCAGCAAGCTCCCGCTCTTCATCAGCCGACAGCATCGGCCAAGTGTTAGCGGCCCGGATGTACGATTCCAGGTTACCAACGGGGGCTAAAGCTAAAGTTTGCATTTCTTTGGTCATTCAAATCCTCTCAATTGATATCTTCTGACGCGTTCTTGTCCCCATCAGGCAACAAGCATGCCAGCATTCATGAGCAACGAGAATATCACTCACATTAGTATCAGACAGTGATTTTATCCACAAGTTCCATGCAACGGTGTGAATAAATTACGCACAAAATGTGACACCACGATGAAAAAGTGAGGGCAGGAAAAGGGGAACAAGCTTGCGGTATCTTTCCCTGCGAACAGGAACTCATTGCAGCAGGGAAAGATTATATCACGCTTTTATTAATCGGGAGTAAAGTGACGTAAATGTTGCACTGTCGCCAGCCAGGCGGCTACCCACCCGATCATCGAGCAGACGATCAACATCAACAGACACTCGTCGAAGCCTAAGCCGCTCAGCTCAAACTGGGTGCCGAAGACTTTCGCCACTTCGGTCACCGCCGACGAGAGGCGCATTACCAGAATCTCCGACAGGATCAGCGATAAAAACGCGCCGGAAAAGCCCAGCATCGCTCCGCCGTAGAGGAACGGACGCAGGATAAAGCCGTCGGTGGCGCCGATAAGCTTCTGAACGTTAATGGTATCGCGGCGGGCGAAGATGCTCAGGCGCACGCTGTTGCCGATCACCAGGAACACCGCCGCCACCATCAGCACGCCGATCATCGCCGACACGCGTCCTACCAGCCCGGTGAGCGAGGAGAGACGGGCAAACCAACTGTCGTCCATCCGCACTTCATCGACGCCCTGGATCCGCGTTACCCGATCGCGCAGGGTATTCAGCGCCTCGGTGCTCTGGAAATCCAGCTTCGGCACCACGATGGCGACCGCCGGCAGCGGGTTCTCCTCCAGCATATCCAGGGCGCCGCCAAAGCCAGACCAGTTACGGAATTCCCCCAGCGCCTCGTCACGGGACAAATAGTTTACCTTGTCGACGCCCTGCTCCGCCTGCAGCTGGCCCACCACCCGCGCCGCGGCATCGTCATCCAGCGTTTTTTCCAGATAAACGGTGATCTGCGGCGAGGGATAATACTGGGACGCCGCGCTGCTGACGTTTTTGTAGACCATGTAGCAGACGCTTGGCAGGGTCAACGAAATGGCGATGACCATTACCGTCAGGAAGGTCGCCAGCGGCGTGCTTTTTAGATCCTGCAGCGCGCCGTGCCAGGCATAGCGCACCTGCTCGTTGAATACGTTGCTCTTACGCGAGGCCGGGTTAGGCGCCGCTTTCGGCCGTTTTGGCGCATTGCGCCCGCCACCGCCGCCGCCCGCGGCGTTGCGCAGGCGATCGAACTTGCTGCCGAACTGGCGAATCTGGTTCATTGCGTCGCGCTTATTCACCCCGAATGCCTCCATGCAGATGGCCGTCGCTAAGCGTCAGCACGCGGTACGGACGACTGGAGATAAGCCCCAGATCGTGCGTGGCCATCAGTACCGTCACCCCGACGCGGTTAAACTCTTCAAACAGACGTAAAATCCCCTCCGAGAGCGCCTCGTCGAGGTTGCCGGTCGGTTCATCCGCCAGCAGCACCGCCGGCTTGTTGACCACCGCGCGAGCGATTCCCACGCGCTGCTGCTCACCGCCGGAGAGCTGAATGGGAAAATTCTTCGCTTTGTCCAGCAGGCCAACCTTGTCCAGCGCCGCCGAGACGCGACGACGAATATCATCGCCGCTGGCGCCGGCGATAATCAGCGGGATCGCCACGTTGTCATACACGGTACGATCCATCAGCAAATGGTGGTCCTGGAAAATCATACCGATCTGGCGGCGCAGGAACGGCACCTCACGGCTCTTCAGACGGCTGATTTCATGACCGCTGAAGAAGATTTTCCCGGCGCTGGGCCGTTCGATACCACAGATAAGCTTCAGCAGGGTACTCTTCCCTGCGCCGGAATGGCCGGTCAGAAACGCCATCTCGCCCGGCTGCAGGTGGAAGGTCACCCCCTGCAGCGCTTGTCTCCCACCGAGATAGGCTTTGCTGACTTGTTCAAAGCGAATCATTCTTAATCCTCTCGGGCAAAAAGTGCCTCAATAAAGTCGCCCGCATTAAACGGACGCAGATCCTCAATACGCTCGCCGACGCCAATATAGCGAATCGGAATGCCGAACTGATCGGCCACCGAGAAGATCACGCCGCCTTTGGCGGTGCCGTCCAGCTTGGTCAGGGTGATCCCGGTCAATCCTACCGCCTCATGGAACAGTTTGGCCTGGCTAATAGCATTCTGCCCGGTGCTGGCGTCAATGGTTAACATCACCTCGTGCGGCGCGTCGACGTCCAGCTTTTTCATTACCCGGACAATCTTCTTCAGCTCTTCCATCAGGTGCGATTTATTTTGCAAACGCCCGGCGGTATCGGCAATCAGTACGTCAACATGGCGCGCCTTCGCCGCCTGAATGGCGTCGAAAATTACCGAGGCGGAGTCGGCGCCGGTGTGCTGGGCGATCACCGGGATATTATTACGCTGGCCCCAGACCTGCAGCTGTTCCACCGCCGCCGCACGGAAGGTATCCCCCGCCGCCAGCATCACCGACTTACCCTGCTGTTCAAACTGACGCGCCAGCTTGCCGATGGTAGTGGTTTTCCCCACCCCGTTCACGCCGACCATCAGAATAACAAATGGCGTTTTGCCTTCAACGTTCAGCGGCTCGTCTACTTTGGCGAGAATCTCGCCCATCTCTTCTTTCAGCAGGCCGTACAGCGCTTCTGCATCGCGCAGCTGCTTACGGCTGGCGCCTTCCGTCAGGTTGGTAATGATCTTGCGGGTGGTTTCCACCCCGACGTCGGCGATCAGCAGCTGTTCTTCCAGCTCTTCAAACAGATCATCGTCGATCTTCTTACCGCGGAACAGGCTGATAAATCCGGAACCGAGATTTTGCTTCGTTTTCAGCAGGCTACGTTTGAGGCGGGCGAAGAAACCTTCTTTTGTCGGTTTTTCCTGCTCCTGAGCCAGCGCTTCAAGCGGCGCCTCGTCCTCGGGCGCCGGCACCACTACCGCCGCCTCTTCTGCCGCTTCGGCCGCCAGCGCCTGCGCTTCCAGCTCTTCATCGCTTAACGGCGCGTCCTCTTCGGGCGCTTCTGTCTCCTGCGGCTGGACAACGATGCCTTCCACAGGCTGCTCTGCTACGGCTTCCGCCACCACCGGTTCGGCGATAACCTCTTCCGCCAGCGGCTCAACCACCGCAGGCTGTTCAGGCGGTTCGCTGACCGCGGGCTCCGGTTCAACAACAGGCGTTTCTTCGGTCAGAACAGGCGTTTCCACCCACTCTTCTTCCTGCGCGCTGGCAGGCTCCGCGAGGTGCGCTTTTTCGCTTTCGACCACCGTCTCGGTCACTTCGACGACGTCTTCGGCAAACGCCTCCGGGTCTGCTTTCGGCGCGCTCGGCTCAGCAGGGGTTTCAACCGCCGGTATCTCTTCGGCAACCGCTTGCTGTTCTTCTACTTTTTGCTCAGTCTCGGTTTCCTGTGCCTGTTCTTTCTGTCCAAAGCCCAGCCAGGAAAAGAAGCCACGTTTTTTCTCTTTTGCCATTTGCGACCACACTCCTCGCTGTTTATTCATGGCGCAGCTTCATCAGAAGCTGAAAAAATGATGAAATTAGTTGGATAGTCTATCACTTAACTTAACTCGCAGCACCGCCCCCGGATTAAGGTTTCGTCAACCGCCGTCGATCGCTAGAATAGCAGGCTGGAAGTTGAGACTTGAGCAGAGAGATGAAAAAACCAAACCACGCGGGCAGCGGCCAGATCCGCATCATCGGCGGGCAATGGCGCGGCCGTAAATTACCGGTGCCGGAGAGCCCGGGCCTGCGGCCGACCACCGACCGGGTTCGCGAAACCCTTTTTAACTGGCTGGCGCCGTCCATTGTTGACGCGCACTGCCTCGATTGCTTTGCCGGCAGCGGCGCGCTGGGGCTGGAAGCGCTGTCCCGCTATGCGGCCAGCACCACGCTGCTGGAGATGGAGCGCGGCGTAGCCCAGCAGCTGCAAAAAAATCTCGCCACCCTGAAAGCGGATCGCGGCAAGGTGATCACCACCAACACCCTCAGCTTCCTGAGCCAGCCGGGGACCCCGCACCAGATCGTGTTCGTCGACCCGCCGTTCCGTCAGGGGCTGCTGGAGGAGACGCTACGTCTGCTGGAGACACAAGGCTGGCTGGCCGATGAGGCCCTGGTGTACGTCGAAAGCGAAGTCGAAAACGGCTTACCGCCGGTGCCGGCTAACTGGCAATTGTATCGTGAAAAAGTGGCCGGACAGGTCGCCTACCGTCTTTACCAACGTGAGGCCCAAGGAGAGCACCATGCTGATTAATTTAGGCCGCCTGCTGATGCTGTGCGTCTGGGCCTTTCTGTTATTGAATCTGTTTCAGCCCTTCCCGAAGCCGCTGAATATCTTTGTCAACGTCGCGCTGATTTTCATGATCCTGATGCACGGTCTGCAGCTGACGCTGCTCAAGGCGACGCAGCCGAAAGAGGCGCCGCCGCTGAGCCGCTTTGAGCAAATCCGCATTTTTATTTTCGGCGTGTTTGAGCTCGTCGCCTGGCAGAAAAAACTGAAGGCGACGCTGAAAAAATAGTCCTGAAAAGGGCTCAGGGATCGGGCGTAAACGCCACGAACGCTGTGCCCTTATAACTCAACATCCCACGATCGCCGACGCTCAGCGCGTGATATTGCGGCGCGTCAAGGCGAAACACCACCTCCAGCCCACCGTTTTCGGGGCGAAAGCTCGCTTCATAGCGCATCTCACTGCCTGCAGGCGTCACCGTCTGCTGCCGCGAGCGCCGATCGTTAATCACTTTTTCCCGTTTATTGCTGACGATAACCCGCTTTTGTAGCAACGGCGCGGCGTCATTCGCCTGTTTCTCACGGCGCTGCTGGACATAGCGAAACGAAGCCGCCACCACAATCACCGCGACGACCAGAACAAAAAAGAGGGGCATTTTACTCATTAGGGTTACCCATAAAAAATATCAGGAATCAGCATACTGCGTCGGGAATAACATTGTCATCTGCTACACCAAACCACTACACTGAGTAGTAGCATCACGCATCCGTAACTTTCTTTATGATAACAGATACAGGGACTTACTATGCTTTGGTCATTTATTGCTGTCTGTTTCTCCGCATGGCTTTATGTCGATGCATCCTATCGTGGGCCGGCATGGCGACGCTGGGTTTTTAAACCTGTCACCCTGATTCTGTTGCTGTTACTGGCCTGGCAGGCGCCGATGTTCAATGCCATCAGCTATCTGGTGCTGGCTGGCCTGTGCGCCTCGCTGCTCGGCGACGCCCTGACCCTGCTGCCGCGCCAGCGGGTGATGTACGCGGTGGGCGCTTTCTTCCTGTCACATCTGCTGTATACCATCTGGTTCGCCAGCCAGCTGACGCTGTCGTTCTTCTGGCCGCTGCCGCTGGTGCTGCTGGTATTCGGCGCCCTGCTAATGGCGGTGATCTGGAGTCGGCTGGAAGAGATGAAAATGCCGGTGCTGACCTTTATCGGAATGACGCTGGTAATGGTCTGGCTGGCCGGTGAGCTGTGGTTTGCCCGCCCCACCAACACCGCGCTGTCCGGTTTCGCCGGCGCAGCCCTGCTGCTGCTGAGCAATGCCGTGTGGCTGGTGAGCCACTATCGTCGCCGCTTCCGCGCCGATAACGCCATCGCCGCCGCGTTCTACTTTGCCGGCCACTTCCTGATCGTGCGCGCGCTGTACCTGTAATTTAGTCCTTGACTCTGGAGTCGACTCCAGAGTGTATCCTACGGCTAATGAGAAAATTATCATTTCCCGGAGGGTGCCATGTCGACTCCAGACGCGCAGGATAAAAAAGTTCCACAATTCTCGTCTTTCACCATGCGGCCAGCAACCGCCCCGGCGGAGAGCTGCTGTACAGATCACGCCTGCGCCACAGAGTCCGCCCCTGCCGCCGAAGCGCTTAGCGACGCCCGCTACCGCTGGCAGGTAGATGGCATGGACTGCGCCGCCTGCGCCCGCAAGGTGGAAACCGCGGTCCGTCAGGTGCCCGGGGTCAGTCAGGTCCAGGTGCTGTTCGCCACAGAAAAGCTGCTGGTTAACGCCGAGGGCGATGTCCGCGCTCAGGTTGAGAACGCGGTCCGCCAGGCGGGGTATACGCTGCGCGATGCCGATGCTCCCGCAGCTAAGCAAACCCGAGGGTCGCTGCTGCGCGACAATCTGCCGTTACTGACGCTGGTTATCATGATGGCCTTGAGCTGGGGGCTGGAGCAGGCCAACCACCCTGCCGGTCAGTTGGCCTTTATTGCCACCACCCTGGTTGGCCTGTGGCCGGTTGCCCGCCAGGCGCTACGCCTGATCAAGAGCGGGAGCTGGTTCGCCATTGAAACGCTGATGAGCGTCGCCGCCATCGGGGCGCTGTTTATCGGCGCCACCGCGGAGGCGGCGATGGTGCTGTTGCTGTTCCTGATCGGCGAGCGTCTCGAAGGCTGGGCCGCCAGCCGCGCACGGCAGGGGGTGAGCGCGCTGATGGCGCTGAAGCCCGACACCGCCATCCGTCTGCGCAACGGCGTGCGGGAAACCGTCGCCCAGCGCGACCTGCGTCCCGGAGATGTGATTGAAGTGGCTGCCGGCGGGCGTCTGCCGGCGGATGGACAACTGCTGTCGCCGTTTGCCAGCTTTGATGAAAGCGCCCTGACCGGCGAGTCGGTGCCGGTGGAGCGTCAGGCCGGGGAACGGGTAGCGGCGGGCGCCACCAGCGTCGATCGCCTGGTGCAGCTTACCGTGATATCCGAACCGGGCGACAGCGCCATCGACCGCATCCTGAAGCTGATTGAAGAGGCTGAGGAGCGTCGGGCGCCAATCGAGCGCTTCATCGACCGCTTCAGCCGGATCTACACCCCGGCCATTATGGTCGTGGCCTTGTTGGTCGCCATTGTCCCGCCGCTGTTCTTCGCCAGCGCCTGGCTGCCGTGGATTTATAAAGGGCTGACGCTGCTGCTGATCGGCTGTCCGTGCGCGCTGGTCATCTCCACGCCGGCGGCCATCACCTCCGGCCTGGCGGTCGCCGCCCGCCGCGGGGCGCTAATCAAAGGCGGCGCGGCGCTGGAGCAGCTGGGCCAGGTGCGCCAGGTGGCGTTCGATAAAACCGGCACCCTGACCGTCGGCCAGCCGCAGGTGACTTCGGTTATTGCCACGGCCGAAGTTGACGACAACGCGCTGCTGGCGCTGGCGGCGGCGGTGGAGCAAGGCTCCAGCCACCCGCTGGCGCAGGCTATCGTCCGTGAAGCGCAGCGGCGTCAGCTGAGCATTCCGCTTGCCAGCGGCCAGCGGGCGCTGGCGGGCTCTGGTATCGAAGCCGAAGTCAACGGCAGCCGCATCCTGATCTGCGCCGCCAGCAAAGCCGCCCCTGCAGAGCATGAGGCGCAGATCCAGCAGCTGGAAAGCGCCGGGCAAACGGTAGTGCTGGTGATGCGCGGCGAGACGCTGCTCGGCATTCTGGCGCTGCGCGATACCCTGCGCGACGACGCGCGTCAGGCGGTGGATGCTTTGCATCAGTTGGGCGTTCAGGGGGTGATCCTTACCGGGGATAACCCGCGCGCCGCGGCGGCCATCGCCAGCGAACTGGGGCTGGAATTCCGCGCCGGTCTGCTACCGGCGGACAAGGTCAACGCGGTGATAGCGCTGAATGCCGACGCGCCGCTGGCGATGGTCGGGGACGGTATCAACGACGCGCCGGCGATGAAAGCGGCCACCATCGGCATCGCCATGGGCAGCGGAACCGACGTGGCGCTGGAGACGGCCGACGCCGCGCTGACCCATAACCGTCTGACCGGCCTGGCGCAGATGATTTCCCTGGCGCGCGCCACCCACGCCAATATCCGCCAGAACATCGCGATTGCCTTAGGGCTGAAGGGGATTTTCCTCGTCACCACCCTGCTCGGCCTGACCGGTCTGTGGCTGGCGGTGCTGGCGGATACCGGCGCCACCGTGCTGGTAACGGCTAACGCGCTGCGGTTATTGCGTAAGAAGTTGTAGCATCGATACCGGCTTCCCTGCTCGCGCTACGCTTAGCAGGGCTACGGTTCCAGACCGTCGGGTAGCCCGGATAAGGCGCTACGCGCCGCCATCCGGGAGAGGCTCAGGGACGTAGGCCAGGTCAGGCGCAGCCGCCACCGGGGAAAATATCGGACACTGTGCCTGAAATAGCGCCCGGCGGCGCTGCGCTTGCGCGGGCCTACGGGTGGAGCGGTTTGTTGCTGCTGTAAGCCGGGTCAGGCGTAGCCGCCACCCGGCAAAAGACAACATAACGGCATAAAGGGGTAGCCCGGATAAGGCGCTACGCGCCGCCATCCGGGAGAGGCTCAGTGGCTTTTGCGGATCAGGTAGCGGTACGGCAGGGCTTCGGTTTCCTGGGCCACCAGCTCATGCTCCATAAAGCGGCAGAATCCCGGGATATCGCGGGTGGTGGCCGGATCGTCAGCAATAATCAGCAGCGTCTCGCCCACCGGCATCGTCCGCACGGTTTTACGCACCATCATGACCGGCTCCGGGCAGCGGAGTCCCAGGGCATCCAGGGTGTGGTCAGGAGTGGAGAAAAGTTCGCTCATTTTAGTCTCACGTCAATAAAACGGCCCTAGTTTACCCCCTGCTCGCCAGTACGCAAGCCAGGTTAACGTTTGCGCGAAAAACAACCATTGCATTACGCCGGCAACGCAGTATCATGCAGCCGTTTTTAATTGGGTTCCCTCACCCCAACGTTCCGCTGCCGATTGCTCATTCACCTGAAGCATGACGGGCATAAAAAGGTCACAATATGAATCCGTTTACTACCGTACAGCGCAAAAAAGCGCTCGTCTGGCTTTCGCTATTTCATTTGCTGGTCATCACCTCCAGCAACTATCTGGTTCAGCTGCCGATCTCCATCTTTGGTTTCCATACCACCTGGGGCGCGTTTAGTTTTCCGTTTATTTTCCTCGCCACCGACCTGACGGTGCGAATTTTTGGCGCCCCGCTGGCGCGACGCATCATTTTCGCGGTGATGGTCCCGGCGCTGGCCATCTCTTACGGCATCTCCGCGCTGTTCTACATGGGCGAATGGCAGGGCTTTGCCGCGCTGGGCACCTTTAATCTCTTCGTCGCGCGCATCGCCGTCGCCAGCTTTATGGCCTATGCGCTGGGGCAGATCCTCGACGTTCACGTCTTTAACCGCCTGCGGCAGAGCCGCCGCTGGTGGTTGGCCCCTACCGCCTCGACGCTGTTCGGCAACATCAGCGATACCGTGGCGTTTTTCTTTATCGCTTTCTGGCGCAGCCCGGACCCGTTTATGGCCGCCCACTGGGGGGAAATCGCCCTCGTCGACTACAGCTTTAAAGTGCTTATCAGCATCATTTTCTTCCTGCCGATGTACGGCGTGCTGTTAAATATGCTGTTGAAAAGACTGGCGGATAAATCTGATTTGTCGGCATTACAGCCGAGTTAAAGGTACTCGCGGGCTGATGTGTTAAGATAGCCGGATGAGCCATTAGTGGCCGTTTATCGAAAGGAAGATGTCAATGCGCAATTTGGTTAAATATGTCGGTATTGGCCTGCTGGTGATGGGGCTTGCCGCCTGCGATAACAGCGATTCAAAAGCGCCAACCGTTGGCGCAGCAGCGGAGAGCAATGCCAGCGGCCAGGCAATCAGCCTGCTGGATGGCAAGCTGAGCTTCACCCTGCCTGCGGGCATGGCCGACCAGAGCGGCAAACTGGGTACCCAGGCGAACAATATGCACGTCTACTCTGACGCTACCGGCCAGAAAGCGGTCATCGTCATCGTCGGCGACAGCACCAATGAAGATCTGGCGGTGCTGGCGAAACGCCTGGAAGATCAGCAGCGCAGCCGCGACCCGCAGCTGCAGGTGGTGAGCAATAAACCGCTGGAGATTAAAGGCCATACCCTGCAGCAGCTGAACAGCATCATCTCCGCCAAGGGGCAGACCGCCTGGTCTTCCGTGATCCTCGGCAAAGTGGATGACAAGCTGCTGACCCTGCAGGTCACCCTGCCGGCGGATAACCAGCAGCAGGCGCAGACCGAAGCGGAAAGCATCATCAACACCCTCACCATCCAGTAATTACTGGCCTGGTGCGCTGGCCTCCGGTTCGCTAACCGGGGGCCGTTTTTTTAGCCGCCAGCCCAACAGCAGCGCCGCCATCACCAGCCCCGCCGCGGCGAGATAAATCATCGAGATCCCGGTCCACGCCATCAGCAATCCGGCCAGCGGCCCGCTGACGCCCAACGACAAATCCATAAACACGGTATAGGTCGCCAGCGCCGACCCCTGATTGTGCTGCGGCACCGCTTTCACCGCCACCACGCCCAGCGCCGGAAAGACCAGCGAAAAGCCAGCCCCGGTAAGGAAAGTACCGATTTTCGCCATCATCGGCGTATCGGCAAAGCCGACCAGCAGCAGGCCGATCGCCTCCACGCTAAAGCAGAGCATCGCCACGTTCAGCCCGCCGAGTCGGTTAATGGCGTTGGGAAACAGCAGCCGCGCGCCAACGAATGCGCAGCTGAATAATGTCAGCGCGAAAGCCGCGCCGTCCCAACCTTTGGCGTCATAAAATAGCGTGATAAAGGTGGCGATCACCCCAAAGCCGGCGGAGGCCAACGCCAGCGCCATGCCGTAGGGCCAGACCCGGCCGAGCACCGCGCGAAACGACATCGCTTTGCCTTTGGCAGCCTTCACCGCCGCGCGGGGCAGCGCGCAGAGGATAGCCACCAGCGCTACCGCCATAATGACCCCGGCCAGACCGCTGAGGCCAATGTGCGAATAGCACAGCACGCCGAGCGGCGCGCCCATCGCCATCGCCCCATAGGTCACAATCCCGTTCCACGAGATCACCCGCCCGATATGCAGCGAACCGACCACGCCGACGCCCCACAGCGTCGAGCCTGTGCCGGCGAAGCTCTGGCCGATACCAAGGATCACCCGTCCGAGGCATAACAGCAGCAGGCTAATCAGTGGCCAGCCGCTGCCCCAGGCGGCCAGCAGATAGCTCAAACCGCTCAAAAAGCAGCCGCCGAGGCCGAAGACGACAATCTTTTTGGGCCCCAGCAGGTCGGCATAGCGCCCGGCATGCGGGCGGCTGAGCAGCGTGGCGAAATATTGCAGGCTAATCACCAGCCCGGCCCAGAAAGCGCTAAAGCCCATGACATCATGAACATAGCCGGGCAGCACCGCCAGCGGCAGGCCGATGGTGAGGTAGCTGGCAAAGTTAAAGATAACGACAGAGACAATCCGCAGATTGAGGCGCAGTCCATTTAGCGCCGGTTCGGCGACGGGTTCGGGCATCAGGTTCCACCAGATTTCGACAACCAGCTTTCACTATTACCACGCTGTCAGCGGAAAAGCAGCCCTCCTTTCGGAATATTGGCAGTCGGCGAACCGCTACACTTATCTGGCGCGACTCATAAAAGGAATACCTATGTCCCCTCCGCAGGCTGATAAAGCCGGACTTCATATTTTACTTAAGCTGGCGGCGCTGGTGATTATCCTCGCCGGGATCCACGCCGCCGCCGATATCCTGGTGCAGCTGCTGCTGGCGCTGTTTTTCGCTATTGTTCTCAACCCGCTGGTCACCTGGCTCATTCGCCGCGGGGTGCGGCGTCCGTTCGCCATTACCTTGGTGGTGACGGCGATGCTGGTGATGCTCACCGCGCTGCTCGGCGTGCTGGCGGCGTCGCTCAATGACTTTGTCGCCATGCTGCCCGATTTCAACCGCGCCCTGACGCGCAAGATCCTCCAGCTCCAGGAGTATCTTCCCTTCCTTAATCTGCATATCAATCCGGAGCGGATGCTGCGGCGCATGGATTCAGAACGGCTGATGACCTGGGCCACGACGCTGATGACCCAGCTTTCCGGGGCGATGGCCAGCATCGTGCTGCTGGTGATGACGGTGATCTTTATGCTGTTTGAGGTTCGCCACCTGCCCTACAAACTGCGTTTTGCCCTCAATAACCCGCGCCTGCATATCGCCGGATTGCACCGGGCGCTGAAAGGCGTCACCCATTATCTGGCGCTGAAGACGCTGATTAGCCTGTGGACCGGGCTGATTGTCTGGCTGGGGCTGCTGGCGATGGGGGTACAGTTCGCCCTGATGTGGGGGGTGCTGGCGTTTTTGCTGAACTATGTGCCGAACATTGGCTCCGCCATCTCCGCTATCCCCCCCATGCTGCAGGCGCTGCTGTTCAGCGGCATCTATGAGTGCCTGTTGGTAGGGGCGCTGTTTCTGGTGGTGCATATGGTGCTGGGCAACATGGTGGAGCCGCGCATGATGGGCCACCGGCTGGGGATGTCGACCCTGGTGGTGTTCCTGTCGTTGTTGGTCTGGGGCTGGCTGCTGGGGCCGGTGGGAATGCTGCTCTCGGTGCCGTTAACCAGCGTCTGTAAAATCTGGATGGAAACCACCGTCGGGGGCAGCAAGCTGGCGATCCTGCTCGGCCCGGGCCGTCCCAAAAGCCGGCTCCCCGGCTAGCGGCGTTTCACCGGCCAGAAGATGGTCAATACGCCGGCGACGATGATCGCCACGCCCAGCAGCGATTGCCAGTAGAACGGCTCATGCCAGCCGGGCAGCCAGATGGCGGCGGCCCACACGAGGATATAGCTCAGGCTCAGTAGCGCATACGCTTTCGACAGCGGCAGGCGATGGAGGGCAAAGTACCAGCAGACCATCGACAGCAGGTAGCCCAGCAGGCCGAAAAACAGGCCGAAAGTCCCGGGCTGGAAATGCAGCAGATGCTGGAGAAATGCCACAATATCGGTCAGCGGCGGCAAGGCCACCATGGCGCTGCGCAGCAGCAACTGCGCGGCGCTGACGAGGCCGACGCTGAGTAATGCCCAGAAAAAGCCCATCAGACGCTGGTCCCCAGAATGACAATGCCCACGACGATCAACCCGACGCCAAGCCAGTGGCGACGGGCGACCGGCTCATGCCAGATGCCCCAGCCCGCGAGGGTAACCCAGACGAAATTCAGACTCAGCATCGGATAGGCGATGCTGACCGGAATAGACTGCAGGACGCTCAGCCACAGCAGCATGCCGCAGCCCAGACATAACAGCGCCATCCCCAACCAGAAGAGTATATGGCGACTCCGCCGTCCGCGACGGGACGGGCGGGTCGCCTGTTTCTGGCAGAGCTGTCCGGCGCAGCTCAGCAGGCTGGCGCACACCAGACAGATCCAGACGCTCATTGCGGCAGGTACTGAAGGAAAACGACCCGGCCCAGCTCGTAGGCGTTATCCGGTTTCGGTAACGGTAAGTCGAGCATACTCTCTCCTTTATCCATCAACAGCACCAGTGAGACCGGCCCCTGCTGACGATGCGCGGCCAGCCAGCCGGCAAAACCGGCCTGGCTGACAAAGCTTCCCTGAGCATCCGGCCAGTCGAGACCGTACTTCAGCTCACCCTGTTTGTCGAACATAATAATATCGCTTCGCTTCAGCTCCCAGGCCAGGCCGCCGGCGATCCCAACGTTGTTGGTCAGGACGTAACGGCTGGGCTGCAGGGATTCGCTGACGATCTCCACAAGGAACTGCGGCTGTTTGCTGTCGATAACCCGGTCCGGGATGGCGAAGCCCACCAGCAGCGCCAGGCCGAGCGGACAGAGCGCGGCGAGGCTCCAGCGGCGGCCAGAGTCTTTCATCGCCAGCCAGCCCATCAGCGCCCAGACGGCAAAAGCGATCGCCGCCAGCAGACATTTATACAGCTCAATCTTGGTCCACACCGGCCTATGCATGAAGCCCCACGGCGAGACCACCAGCACGGCGATAAGCCCCAGCAAACCAACGCCCAGGTTGATCATCCCGTTGATGCGCAACGCTTTCGCGCCGGTCTTTGCGGCCTCCAGCGCGTAGCGGGCCATCAGGATCGACAGCGGCGCAAAGCACGGCAGAATATAGGTCGGCAGTTTGCCTTTGGCGATACTGAAGAACAGGAACGGCATCGCCACCCAACCTAACAGATACAGCGCGCCGCGGGCCTCATCGCGCTCAAGCCAGCCGCGCTTTAGCGCCCCCGGCAGCAGGGCCAGCCACGGCAGACTGCCGGCGATCAGGAACGGGATGTAGTACCAGAACGGCGCTTTGTGCTGGGCGTCTTTTTCAGCAAAACGCTGAATATGCTCGACCCAGAAGAAGTAGCGCCAGAAGTCCGGCTCGCGCTGAGCGATAGCCAGCCCCCAGGGCAGCACCACCAGCGTACAGACGATTACCGCCAGCCAGCCGTAGGTCAGCACTTCACGCCAGCGTTTACGGGCGATCACCCACGGCAGAACGCCCACCACCGGCACCGCCAGCGCCAGGAAGCCCTTGGTCATCACCCCCATCCCGCAGGCGACGCCCAGCAGCACGTAGCCCAGTATTTTGCCGCTGCGGCTCTGCGCCTGCGCCGCGCCCCAGAAGCTGCACATCGCCAGCGCCAGCCACAGGGTGATCATCGGGTCCAGCACCGCATAGGTGCCAATCGCATACACCAGCATCGCGGTGAGGAAGATAATCGGCGACAGGATAGCTACCCGCTTATCACGAAAGATCCGCCACGCCAGCCAGGCCACCAGCAGGGCGGTCATGGTGATGGCGAAGACCGACCCGAAGCGTACGCCGAAGTTATTATGGCCAAACAGCCACTGACCGATACTGTTGATCCAGTAACCGGCAATCGGTTTTTCGAAGTAGCGCAGGCCGAGAAAATGCGGTACCACCCAGTCGCCGGTGGCCAGCATTTCACGGCTGATCTCCGCGTAGCGGGTTTCGTCGGGTTGCCAAAGCAAACGGAAATTGAGCGGCAGCAGATAATACAGCGCAAACAGCGCAATCAGAGAGACGCCATAGCGAATGCTTTTCATCAAATACCCGAAGTCAGTAATTGTTCACGTCCGAGCCAGCCTTCCCGGCCAGCCAGTTCACCACGAACCACTTTGCCTGAGGGCAGCTCGCTAAAGTCAGCGGGCAGCAGCTGGCTCAGTGGGCAAAACTGAATTTCTTCTTCCGCCGCCATGGTCAGTAGTTCATTGAACTGATCGGCGTAGGCAATGCCTTCCACTTCAGCGTGAATGGTATAGACCGGCACGCCCGCATCGCGATGGATGCAGTCCAGCAGGTAGCGGTTAAAGCCGGCGATATCCACCGCCGTGCCCACCGCCTCGTCCCAGGTCGGCAACGTGACCGGGATCTGCACGGTACCAGAGACGCCGCTGCCGAGCTGGGGCAGAAACGGCCGCGTGCCGCGACAGTCGCTGTTGTAGAGAAAATCGAAGGATTCTTTGGCTTTAACCACCCGCTGATCGGCGCGCCAGCCGGCGACGGCCGAGCAGGTCACCGGCCGGCCGATGATGCGCTCGAGCTCCAGCAGGCCGCGCTCAACCTCCAGCGCCAGCCGTTCCTGCGGCCAGACGCCGCTCCACGCCTGCCAGCTGTAGTGGTCCCAGGCGTGCAGGCCGACTTCATGAGATTCGGCGGCGGCGCGGATCACCGCTTCGTTCCCTGCGCCGATGCGGCGCCCCGGCCAGGCGGTGCCGGCCAGCAGAATATCCCAGCCGTACAGCGAGGCGGCTCTGGAACGCAGCATCTTCCACAGAAACTTCGGTTTTACCAGGCGCCACAGGTGGCGCCCCATATTGTCCGGCCCGACGCTGAAGAAGAAGCTTGCCTGGATCCCATGCCGGCCCAGCAGCTCCAGCAGCCGCGGAACGCCGTCCCGCGTGCCGCGAAAGGTATCGACATCTATGCGTAAGCCGACCTGTTTCATGGATTTTTATCGTCCACCAGTTCAACCGTGCGCAGGAAGAAGTCCAGCGTGTGTTCGACCGTTTCTTCCATCTCCACCTTCGGCTCCCAGTTCAGGCAGCGTTTGGCGTTGCGGATGCTCGGCTTACGATGCTCAACGTCCTGGTAGCCCTTTCCGTAGTAATCGCTGCTTTCCACTTCACGGAAGCCGGCGAACGGCGGGAAGCGATCGCGCAGCGGATGACGTTCGAAGCAGGCGAGCAGCATTTCGGCCAGCTCTTTGATACTCGCTTCGTTATCCGGGTTGCCGATGTTAATGATCTGCCCGTCGCAGCGGCCGTCTTTGTTCTCGATGATGCGGAACAGCGCTTCGATACCGTCGCTGATGTCGGTGAAGCAGCGCTTCTGCTTGCCGCCTTCGATAAGCTTGATCGGCGACCCTTCCACCAGGTTGAGGATCAGCTGAGTGATGGCGCGGGAGCTACCGATACGCGCGGCATTAAGGTTATCCAGACGCGGCCCCATCCAGTTGAACGGACGGAAAAGGGTGAACTTCAGGCCGTTCTTATCGCCATAGGCCCAGATCACGCGATCGAGCAGCTGCTTGGAGACCGAGTAGATCCAGCGCTGTTTGTTGATCGGCCCCACCACCAGGTTGGAGCTATCTTCGTCGAAGTTTTTGTCGGTGCACATGCCGTACACTTCCGAGGTCGACGGGAAGATAATGCGCTTATTGTATTTCACGCAGTCGCGGATGATTTTCAGGTTCTCTTCGAAATCCAGCTCGAACACGCGCAGCGGGTTGCGGGTGTATTCGATAGGCGTGGCGATGGCCACCAGCGGCAGCACCACGTCGCATTTCTTAATGTGATACTCGATCCACTCAGAGTGAATGCTGATATCGCCTTCCACAAAGTGGAAACGCGGACAGTCGAGAAAACGGCTGATGGCGTCGGAGCCGATATCCAGACCGTAAATCTCATAGTTGTCGTCCTGCAGCAGGCGCTCGGTCAGGTGGTTACCGATAAAGCCGTTGACGCCGAGGATCAGCACCCGGGTGCGACGCTTAATCGCCACCACCGGTTTGCTGCTGATCACCGCCCCGGACACCAGGCCCAGCGCCTGCGCCAGCTGAGCGCCCTGCATGTACACGCCGCGTTCGGTCTGGCCGGTGACAATCTCCAGCGCCCCGTCCTGGCACGCGACGATCAGCGGAGCAATGGAGAGCACGGTGCCCGGTTTAGCTGCTGGCAAATCGTGGCGAACGCGGGATTTCCAGACGATAAACTTGTTCGCTCCGGCGTAGCCGAAGGCGCCCGGCCACGGATCCGAGACCGCACGCACCAGATTGTGCAGGGTCTGCGCCGGCAGCTCCCAGTCCAGCCGGCCATCTTCCGGGGTACGACGCCCCACATAGGTTGCCTGGCTGTGATCCTGCGGACGCTCATCGGTGGTGCCGGCGAGGATCGCCGGCAGCGCCCGGCTCAGCAGCTCAGTGGCGGCGGCGCACAGCTTACGATGCAGCGTCAGGGCGGCGTCATCCGCGCCAATCGCCACGGCCTGCTGGGCGACGATATCGCCAGCGTCTGCGCGGTTCACCATCCGGTGTAGGGTGACGCCGGTTTCGCTTTCGCCATTGACCAACACCCAGTTCAGCGGCGCGCGGCCGCGATATTTTGGCAGCAGCGAACCGTGCAGGTTGAACGCCCCTTTCGGCGCCAGATTGAGGATCTCATCGCCCAGCAGGTTGCGATAGTAGAAGGAGAACAGCACGTCCGGCTTCATCTCGCGGATACGCTCAATCCACAGCGGATGGTTCACGTCTTCCGGCGCCCACACCGGAATGCCCTGCTCGGCGGCAAGGCGCGCCACGGAGCCAAAGAAATGGTTTTCGCCAGGGTTATCCGGGTGGGTGAAAATAGCAGCGATATCATACCCGGCGTCCAGCAGAGCCTGGATACCGGTGCAGCCCATATCGTGATAAGCGAAGACTACGGCTTTCATGAACGATCTTCCTCTTTAGATGCCGTTTCCGGCTGGCGAACAACACGTTGAATAAAGTAGCGGGGGCGGGCGCGCACGTCGTTATAGATGCGGCCGATATACTCCCCGAGCAGGCCCATACCGACAAACTGGGCGCCGATGAACATGAACAGCACGGCGAAGAGCATAAACACCCCTTCCGCCGCCCACTGCGGGCCAAAGGCCAGACGCAGCACCACCAGCAGCAGGCCGAAGGCGAAGCCCAGCAGGGCAATCACGCTGCCGAAAATGCTGAGCAGACGCAGCGGCGTGGTGGTCAGACAGGTCACCAGGTCGTACATCAGGTTGATCAGGCGCATGAAGCTGTATTTGGAGTCGCCGAATTCGCGCTCGGCGTGCATCACCGGGATCTCGACCGCGCGCCGGGCGAAGGTATTCGCCAGGATCGGGATAAAGGTGCTGCGCTCATGGCAGTTGAGCATGGCGTCGATGATATGGCGGCGGTAAGCGCGCAGCATGCAGCCGTAGTCGCCCATCGCTTTGCCGGTGGTGCGCTGGATCAGGCGGTTGATCATCTTCGACGCGGTTTTACGGAAGATGCTGTCCTGACGGTTCTGGCGGACGGTGCCCACCACGTCGTAACCTTCATCAGCCTTCGCCACCAGCCGCGGGATCTCCTCCGGCGGGTTTTGCAGGTCGGCGTCGAGGGTAATAATCAGATCGCCGGTTACATGGCTGAAGCCGGCCATGATCGCCGAGTGCTGGCCGTAGTTACGGTTTAACAGCACGGCGACGACGTGGCTGCCTTCCGCCTCGGCGGCTTCGGTGAGCATGCGCGCGGAATCGTCGCTGCTGCCATCGTCGATCAACAGAATTTCATATTGCCGCCCCAGGGTGGCGCAGGCGGCATCCGTACGACGAAGCAGTTCCGGCAGGCTATCCTGTTCGTTATAAACCGGGATAACCACCGAGACCTTCTTCACGGGAGGGTAAGTAAGCATATCAACGTCCTGACAACTGGCGCAGTGCGGAGATAACGCGAGTGACATCGTCATCGGTCATATCCGGGAACAACGGGAGAGAGCAGATGCGGGCACTGTTCCATTCGGTATTCGGCAGGGAAACCTCAGGGAAGCGCTCGCGGTAATATTTTTGCGTATGGGCCGCACGGAAGTGCAGGCCGGTGCCGATGCCCATCGCCTTCAGCTTTTCCATCAGCGCGTCGCGGCTGATGCCGCACGCGGCCTCATCGACGCGGATGATAAACAGATGCCAGGCGTGCTGGTGCTCCCAGGTCGGGACGCTCAGCGGTTTAAACGGCGTGTCCGCTAGCTCGCGCAGGTAGCGCTGGGCAATCTCGGTCCGGCGCTGATTGGCGTGGCTCAGTTTTTCCAGCTGGACCAGCGCCAGAGCGGCGTTGATATCGGCAAGGTTGTACTTGAAGCCCGGGGTGATCACCTCCGCCTGCGGCGCGCGGCCGTGGGTCTGGCGATCATAAGCGTCCACGCCCAGACCATGGAATTTCAGGCTACGGATGCGGGAGGCCAGCTCGTCGTCATCGGTGACAATCAGCCCGCCTTCGGCGCAGGTCATGTTTTTGATCGCGTGGAACGAGAAAATGGCGGTCCCCTGCCAGCCCACGTGGCGGCCTTTATAATGAGTACCGGCCGCATGGGCGGCGTCTTCGATCACCGAAATGCCATGGCGCTCGCCCACCGCGCGAATGGCGTCAATGTCGGCTGGCGCCCCGGCGTAATGCACGGGAATTATCGCTTTGGTACGCGAGGTGATCGCCGCTTCCACCGCTGCAGGGGTAATCATCAGATTGTCGTTATCGACATCGATCATCACCGGCGTGGCGCCCAGCAGGCAGATCATATTGAGAGTGGAGACCCAGGTCTGGGACGGCGTAATGACTTCATCGCCGGGACCAATACCCAGCGCCATCAGGGTCACATGCATCCCGCCGGTCGCTGAACTGACGGCAATCGCATGACGGTTGCCGGTCAGCTGGCAGAATGCCGCTTCAAGTGCCTGATTCTTCGGCCCGGTGGTGATCCAGCCCGACGCTAAAACTTCACGCAGGGCTGCCAGCTCTGCGTCGCCCATCGACGGGCGCGAAAAAGGCAAAAAATCGCTCATCATCATCCTGTTCTGTAGATGACCCACGCACGAATCTGGGTCGTTAGAATAAAATATCCTGCGCCTGCGGACTTAAACGAAATTAAAATGAAGTGATTTCAGCACGGCATTCCATTTCAGGGTATCTCGACCACTATTAATGTAGTCGACCTTGCTTAGGATAATATTAAGAAATTAATATTTCTTTAGAACAAGAAATAACTTATTAATAAACAGTATGATAGGTGTTTTTTATGGCAGAAATTTGACGGAGGAGCGTTCCTGTCACGAAAAAGAGAACAGGAACGCAATAGTTGAAATTAAACGAGAACTAAACCAGTTCACAATTTATTATTCTGTCATTGTCACGCTTAATGACAAAAAGTTAGCGCAGATCACAAAGTTATTTCTGCTGAATTACAAATTTGCAGGAAAATCCGCAGGCAATTCGCTCGCCGGGCAATTAATGACCTCGTCATTATCCGCGCCACAGTCGCGAATGAAGGTGATAGTGGCGAACTCGTCAATCACTTCCGTCGGGTAGGCCGGGCCGGCATCGCGATACGAATTCATCAGCGGAATATGGTCGTTCTGGAAGCAGATGGTTTTTTCCGGGTTATTCATGATCCAGCGCGGGAAGAAAATAGTGCCGTGGAACAGTTTGTCGCCCAGGTTGACGATCAGGCTGACGTCGGTGCCGGTCGGTTCGGTCCAGGAGATTTTGTAGATACTTTCCCCCACCCGCACAATGTACGCTTCCTGATCTTTCACCCAGCGATTGCCGACGATGCCGCTGTGAATACGGTAGTCGAGGGTGTGGCCATTTTTGACGTAAATCTCGTAGTTCCAGCCGTTGTCGTAGGTATAGACCAGATGTTTACCGATAAAGCCGCTGAGGTCATGTTTGTCGAAAGTGCTCATCATTTATTCTCCTCTGTTTTGTTGAGGACAGCATACGTCTTTAAAAAATGAATGAATAACGCTATGTTTGGATTAAATATATTCAAATTTTAGATTGATTATGCACAAGACAACCCTGGAGCAGTGGGCGTTACTCGAAAAGGTAGTGGAATTGGGGAGCTTTGCCAGAGCGGCGGAGGAGACCAATCGCAGTCAGTCATCGGTAAGCTATAACCTCGCGCTGCTGCAGGAGCGCTTAGGCGTGGCGCTGCTGGCGCCGTCCGGCCGGCGGGCGGTGCTGACGCCGGCTGGCGAACTACTGCTGAATCAGGTCAAGCCGCTGCTGCAGGCCTTCGCCTACGTCGAGACGCACGCCGCCACTCTGCGCAACGGGGCGCGGACCCGCCTGGATCTGGTGGTCGACAGTATTTTCCCGCGCCAGCGGCTGTTCGCGATTTTACGCCAGTTTCAGCAGCGCTATCCGCAGACCCAGGTCAGGCTCACCGAAGTGCTGGAAAACCTGGATGACGAGAGCGCGGCGCGGACGGAAGCCGATGTGATGGTGCTAACCCGCCGCCAGGATATTACCGGCCGCGGGGAGTGGCTGATGAATATTGATTTCATCGCCGTCGCCCACCGCGACCACCCTCTCGCCGCGCTGGACGGACCGCTGGAGGATAGCGCGCTGGCGCCGTGGCCGCTGGTGCGCATTGCCGATCAGGGCGGCGATGGCCAGGCGCCGCGAGACGCCTGGACCTTCTCCACCATTGATGCCGCCATTGATGCGGTGATGTATCAGGTCGGCTTCGGCTGGCTGCCGGAGGAGCGCATTCGCCCCCATCTCGATCAGGGCGTGCTGAAGCGGTTGCCCCTCAGCCATGGCGCGCGCCGCGCGACGCCGCTGCACCTGATCGTCAAGCGGGACCTAGCGCCGATCGACGAACAGGTGGCCACGCTGCTGGCGTTGTTCCGGACGCCCTGAGGGGTAAGGCGGCGCTGGTCGCCTGGGCGTAATGATACGATTTTCTTATACTTTCCGGCGCAATATTGATCCAGGTTACTCCCAAAGTATGATGAATAACTAAAATCGTCATACTTTCCTGTCGTTGAGATTGCCGTCTTGTCTATTATCCGCCTCACCCTGCTGGCGCTGGTCGCCTGCGTCCCTCTGCTGGCTCAGGCCGCGCCGTACCAGCTCACCACCGCCTGGCCGGTTAACGTCGGCCCGCTGAATCCCCATCTCTATACGCCCAACCAGATGTTTGCCCAAAGCATGGTCTATGAACCGCTGGTGAAGTATCAGGCTGACGGCAGCGTACAGCCATGGCTGGCAACCCGCTGGCGTCACTCCACCGACGGAAAAACCTGGTGGTTCACCCTGCGCGACGATGTGGCCTTCTCCAACGGCGAACCGTTTAACGCCCAGGCCGCGGCGGCCAATTTTCAGGCGGTGCTGGCCAACCGCCAACGCCACGCCTGGCTTGAGCTCGCCAACCAAATAACCGACGTGCGGGCCCTCAGCGCCACCGAGCTGCAGATCACCCTGAAAAGCGCCTACGCCCCCTTACTGCAAGAGCTGGCCCTGCCCCGCCCGTTCCGCTTCATCGCCCCCTCGCAGTTTATCGATGGCGGCACCGCCAGGGGCATTAAAGCCCCGATCGGCACCGGCCCGTGGCGGCTGGCAAGCTCGCAGCTCAATCAGCGCGATGTGCTGGTGCGCAATGAGCGCTACTGGGGTCGCAAACCCGCGCTACAGCAAATCACCATCAAGGTGATCCCTGACGCCACCAGCCGGGCGGTGGCGTTCGAAACCGGGGAAATCGATATGCTCTACGGCGATGAAGGGCTGCTGCCGCTGGACACCTTCGAACGCTTTCGCCATCACCCCGGCTACGTGGCGCGCCTGTCCGCCCCGGCGGAGACGGTAATGCTGGCGCTAAACGCCAGCCAGGGCCCGACCCGCGAGCAGGCGGTTCGTGAGGCGCTCAACTACGCCGTCGATAAACAGACCCTTGTCGATAGCGTGTTGTATGGCACCCAGCAGGTTGCCGACACCCTGTTTGCCCCCTCCGTCCCCTACGCCCCGCAGGATCTGACGCCGCGCCGTTACGACCCGACAAAAGCCCGCGCCCTGCTGGAACAGGCCGGCTGGCAGCAGCTGGAGGGCCAGCCCTGGCGACAAAAAGCCGGGCAACCGTTGGCGATTGAGCTGGCGTTTATTGGCACCGACGCGCTGGCTAAATCGATGGCCGAAATTATTCAGGCCAATCTGCGGCAGGTCGGCGTGCAGGTCACCCTGGTGGGCGAGGAGGAAAGCAGCATTTACGCGCGCCAGCGCGAAGGCCGCTTCGGCATGATCTTCAATCGCACCTGGGGCGCGCCCTACGATCCGCATGCCTTTTTAAGCTCAATGCGCGTCCCGTCGCATGCGGATTACCAGGCCCAGCGCGGCCTGCCAGACAAGGCACTGATTGATAAAGAGATTAGTGAAGTGCTGACCACCGGGGACGAGGCGCAGCGGAGAAAACTGTACCATGATGTGCTGACCCGTCTGCATCAGAACGCGGTGTATCTGCCCATCAGCTATGTCTCGCTGATGTCGGTCGCGCGCCAGGAGGTCGGGGAGATCCCGTTCGCCCCGGTGACCAGCGAGATCCCTTTCGACCAGATTACCCCGGTAACGCCATAATGCTACGCTATATTTTACGCCGCCTGCTGCTGCTGATCCCGCTGCTGCTCGCCGCCTCCGCCATCATCTTTCTGCTGCTACGGCTCGGCGCCGGCGACCCGGCGCTGGATTATTTACGCCTGTCGAACCTGCCGCCCACTGAAGAGATGGTTGCCTCGACCCGCGAGCTGCTGGGGCTCAACCAGCCGCTGGCAATACAGTATCTGCACTGGCTATGGCGGGCGCTGCACCTGGATTTCGGTCTCTCCTATGCCACCCAGCGCCCGGTGCTGGACGACCTGCTGCACTTCCTGCCGGCCACCCTGCTGCTCACCGGCGCGGCGCTGGCGCTGATCCTCGTCACCTCCATGCCGTTGGGCATCTGGGCGGCGCGCCATCGCGATCGCCTGCCGGACTATGTCGTACGGCTGATTGCCTTCCTCGGCGTCTCAATGCCCAACTTCTGGCTGGCCTTTCTGCTGGTGATGCTCTTTTCCGTGCATCTGCAGTGGCTCCCGGCGATGGGGTATGGCGACTGGCAGCACCTGATTTTGCCCGCCGTCTCCATCGCCTTTATGTCGCTGGCGATCAACGCCCGCCTGCTGCGCGCCAGCATGCTGGACGCCGCCAGCCAGCGTCACGTGATATGGGCGCGGCTGCGCGGATTGAGCGCGCGCCAGGTGGAGCGCCGACATATCCTGCGCAACGCCACCCTGCCGGTGGTGACCGCCATGGGCATGCACATTGGGGAGCTGATCGGCGGCACCATGATTATCGAAAATATCTTTGCCTGGCCCGGGGTCGGCCGCTACGCGGTTTCCGCCATTTTCAATCGCGATTACCCGGTGATCCAGTGCTTTACCCTGATGATGGTGACGGTGTTCGTGCTGGCTAATCTGGCGGTGGATGTGCTTAACGCGGCGCTCGACCCGCGCCTGCGCCGCCACGAGGAGGTGAGCGCATGAGAGGGCTACAAAGTTTTCGCTGGCCGGTAAAACTCGCCCTGTTAGTCATCGCGCTGCTGGCGGTCATCGCCATCGGCAGCGGCTGGTGGCTGCCCTGGGATCCAGCGGCGATTGACCTTCAGCAGCGGCTGCTGCCGCCGGGCGCAGCGCACTGGCTCGGCACCGATCATCTCGGCCGGGATATTTTCTCACGCCTGCTGGCCGCCACCCGCGTTTCGCTGGGGGCGGTGATGGCTTGTCTGCTGCTGGTGCTGCTGATCGGCCTGGCGGTCGGCGGCAGCGCCGGACTGCTGGGCGGCCGTGCCGACCGCGGCCTGATGCGCATCGCCGAACTGTTTATGACTTTTCCGACCTCGATCCTGTCGTTCTTTATGGTGGGAGTGCTGGGTACCGGGCTGACCAATGTGATCCTCGCCATTGCGCTGTCACACTGGGCCTGGTACGCCAGAATGGTGCGTAACCTGGTGGTTTCCCTGCGCCAGCGCGAATTTATCCTCGCCGCCCGTCTGAGCGGCGCCAGCCAGTGGCGGCTGTTCAGCGACCATCTGGCCGGCGCGGTGATCCCCTCGCTGCTGGTGCTCGCCTCGCTGGATATCGGCCATATGATGCTTCACGTAGCCGGCATGTCGTTCCTCGGTCTCGGTGTCAGCGCACCGACGGCGGAATGGGGGGTGATGATCAACGACGCCCGGCAGTATATCTGGACCCAGCCGCTGCAAATGGTCTGGCCGGGGCTGGCGCTGTTCATCAGCGTGATGGCTTTTAACCTGCTGGGCGACGCGCTGCGCGATCGTCTCGATCCCCACCTGATCGCGGAGCATAGCCACTGATGCCGCAGAAGATCCAACTGGAACAGATCTCGCTTGCCGCTGACCGACCGCTGGTCAGCGACGTCTCCTTCACCCTGCGCCGCGGCCAGGTGCTGGCGCTGCTCGGCAGCAGTGGTTGCGGAAAATCGCTGACCTGCGCCGCCGCGCTGGGCCTGCTGCCGCCCGGCGTCAGGCAAACCGCCGGCCGGGTGCTTCTCGACGGCATTCCGGTGCACGGCGAACAGCTGCGCGGGGCGACCATCGCCACCATCATGCAGAACCCGCGTAGCGCCTTTAACCCGCTGCAGACCATGGCCGCGCATGCCCGGGAAACCTGCCGGGCAGCGGGTCGTGAAACGAATGACGCCGTGCTGCTGGCAGCGATGGAGGAGGTCGGTCTGGACAATCCGCGGGCGCTACTGAAGCGCTACCCTTTTGAAATGAGCGGGGGCATGCTGCAACGGATGATGGTCGCTCTCGCCCTGCTCAGCCGCGCGCCCTTTATCATCGCCGACGAGCCGACGACCGATCTCGATGCCATCGCCCAGGCGCGCATCCTCGACCTGCTGGCGGATATTGTCGCCAGGCGCGGTCTGGGACTGCTGCTGGTGACGCATGACATGGGCGTCGTGGCGCGGCTGGCGCATCACGTAACGGTGATGGAGAACGGTCGCCTCGTTGAACACTGCGATGTGAATACGCTATTTAGCGCCCCGCGGCACCCGCTCAGCCAGCGCCTGCTGGCCGCGCATCTGGCGTTATACGGTCTGGAGAAAACACCATGAATTTACTCAGCGCTACCGGGGTGAGTCACGATTATCCTCACCACGGCAGGGTCCTGCATGCGATCCATCTCGCCATCGCCCCCGGCGAAACGGTGGCCCTGCTCGGACGCAGCGGCTGTGGGAAAAGCACCCTGGCGCGGATGCTGGTGGGTCTGGAAACGCCGCAGCACGGTGATATTGCCTGGCGCGGCACGCCGCTGACTGCCCTGAAGGGCGAGGCCATCGGCGCCTTCCGCCGTGATATTCAGCTGGTATTTCAGGATGCCTTCAGCGCGGTGAATCCGCGCAAAACGGTGCGCGAGATCGTCAGCGAGCCGCTGCGCCATCTGTTGTGCTTGTCGCGTGAGGCGCGTGCGCGGCGGGTGGAAGAGATGCTGCTGGCCGTCGACCTCGCGCCGTCGCTGCTCGATAAGCGCCCGGCGCAGCTCAGCGGCGGACAGCTGCAGCGCGTCTGCCTGGCACGCGCCCTGGCGGTACGGCCGCAGCTGTTGATCCTTGATGAAGCGGTTTCAAATCTCGATCTGCTGCTGCAGGCGGAGATTATCGCCCTGCTGAAGCGTCTGCAGGCGCAGTTTGACACCGCCTGCCTGTTCATCACCCATGACCTGCGGCTGGTGGAGCGCTTTTGCCAGCGAGTGCTGGTGATGGAGCACGGGCGCATCGTCGAAACCGCAACGGTTAGTCTACCGCTACGCCTGCGTTCCCCTGCCGGACAGGCGCTCCAGCAGGCGGTGCTCCCCCCTTTTCCTGCCACTCTGCTTAACGAGGCCATGCCATGCAGCGCGTAACCCTGACCCTTGATGATGACCTGCTGGCCGCCCTCGATGCGCTAAGCGCCCGCCGCGGCTACCACAACCGTTCGGAGGCGGTACGCGATATTCTGCGCGACGCCCTCAACCAGGATCCTCCGTCGCCGGAATCACGGCGCGGGTATGCCGTCCTGTCGTACGTGTATGAACATGAGAAACGCGAACTGGCGAGCCGGCTGGTGGCCACCCAGCATCATCATCACGATCTCTCCGTCGCCACGCTGCATGTACATATCAGTCATGACGACTGCCTGGAGATTGCGGTGCTGAAAGGTGATATGGCCGAGGTACAGCATTTTGCCGACGACGTGATTGCCCAGCGCGGCGTGCGCCATGGGCATTTGCAGTGTTTAGCGGATGATTAATTATTTGAAAATTCTTGGGTGGTTTATCAACAGTTGATAAACCACATAAACTATACGCTTTGTGAATTATCCCTCTTCGCCAATAATGGCGCCTCATTTAACGATCTCGTTATGGCGAGGCTCCTGCATAAATACAAGTTACCGCCCTGTTGGTATCGAGAGAGACCACTCAGGGAAATACAGGCTTCCATCGAATCAAGGTGTTGCCAAGGTAACTTCTGGCGGTCATGACCGTTCAGATACGTTATGCAGTGCTAAAACCAGGACGTAGGGATCTGCCTGCGCTAACCCTGTCTTGTTCGCCCCTATGAGTGATTTTTTATAGGGATTTTTAAACATGTCTTCCATTCAACTCTGCGCCGCCCATCAGGCGACCTCTGGCTTCGACGGCGATGCGATCGCCCAGTACATGCGTACCGATTTTATTACGCTGCAGGAACATCTCAGCGTTCATGAGGCGCGCGAACACTTTATCTCCCAACTGGCCAGCGATGATATTCCCGGGCAGGTGTTTGTCGTCGCCGGCAAGAAGCTGCGTGGCAGCCTGTCGGTCAAAAAGCTACTCCAGGAAACGGATATCAACCAGTCTATCCGCCACCTGATGGACAGCTGCCTGTTTCGCGTCAAACCTGACGATGAGCGCCAGCAGGTGATTGCCGAGCTCAGCGAGCGCGGCCTCGACCTGGTCCCCGTCGTCGATAAAGGCGAGCTGGTCGGCTGCCTGATGGAGAAGGAGATCGCCCATCTGCTGGAGGATGACGTCACCGAAGATGCTCAGCTGCAGGGGGCAACGCTGCCGCTGGAAAAACCGTACCTCGAGATCAGCCCCTGGACGCTGTGGAAAAAACGCTCGGTGTGGCTGCTGCTGCTGTTCGTGGCCGAAGCCTACACCAGCAGCGTACTGCAGCATTTCGAAGAAGCCCTGGAATCGGCCATCGCGCTGGCCTTCTTTATTCCGCTGCTCATCGGCACCGGCGGCAACAGCGGAACGCAGATCACCTCGACGCTGGTGCGCTCGATGGCGCTGGGGGAAGTGCGACTGCGCGATATGGGGCGGGTGATCCGCAAAGAGGTATCGACCTCGTTTCTGATTGCCCTGACCCTGGGCCTGGCGGGCTGCCTGCGCGCCTGGATGATGGGGATTGGCATGGAAATCACGCTCATCGTCAGCCTGACGCTGGTGTGCATTACCCTGTGGAGCGCGATTGTCTCCTCGGTCATTCCGATGGTGCTTAAGCGGATCGGCATTGACCCGGCGGTAGTTTCCGCGCCCTTTATCGCCACGCTGATTGATGGCACCGGGCTGATTATCTATTTCAAAATCGCCCAGTATTTTCTTGGGTTGAACTGATCATATACGTCCGGGCACCAGGGCGCCCGGACGCGTAGATTACCCTTCCACCAGCGCCTGCGCGCAGGCCCAGGCGCTTGACCACGCCCACTGGAAGTTATACCCCCCGAGCCAGCCGGTAACGTCCATCACTTCGCCGATAAAGTAGAGACCCGGCGCCTTACGCGCCTCCATAGTACGCGACGAGAGTTCGTTGGTGTCCACGCCGCCGAGGGTCACCTCCGCCGTCCGGTAGCCTTCGGTGCCGTTCGGCTGCACGCGCCAGGCGGTTAACGTCTCCACCAGCGTCTGCTGATCGCGAACGTTCAGTTGCTTGAGCGTCACATCAGGTATCTGCCCCAGCTGCTGCAGACACTCCACCAGCCGCTTCGGCAGCTGCATCGCCAGGGTGTTCTTCAGGCTCTGGTTGGGATGCGCGCTGCGCTGCTCGTTAAGGAAGTCATCAAGATCGCAGTCCGGTAGCAGATTAACGGTGACGAACTCGCCGGGCTGCCAGTAGCTGGAAATTTGCAGCACCGCCGGTCCGGAAAGGCCGCGGTGGGTGAACAGCAGATTTTCGCGAAACAGAGTGCCGTTCTCGGCGGTAATGGTCGACGGCACCGACACGCCGGAGAGGACCTGCAGCTGCTCAAGCAATGGCTTGTGGAGGGTAAACGGCACCAGCCCCGCACGGGTCGGCAGCACCTTCAGGCCGAACTGCTCGGCGACTTTATAGCCAAACGGCGAGGCGCCGAGCCCCGGCATCGACAGACCGCCGGAGGCGATCACCAGCTTTTTGGTCACCAGCGTTTCGCCGTTCACCTGTAGCCGGTAGCCTTGTTCATCGCGCTCCACGCTGAGGATTTCGCTGCGCAGACGGATCTGCACGCCGCCCTTTTCACATTCCGCGAGCAGCAGATTGACGATCTGCTCCGCCGAATCATCGCAAAACAGCTGGCCGAGGGTCTTCTCATGCCAGGCGATGCCGTATTTACCGACCAGCTCGATAAAGTCCCACTGGGTGTAGCGCGCCAGGGCAGATTTGCAAAAATGCGGGTTTTGGCTCAAATAGGCCGCCGGTTCAACATACATGTTGGTAAAGTTGCAGCGGCCGCCGCCGGACATCAGAATTTTTCGCCCCGGCTTTTTGCCGTTATCCAGCAGCAGGACGCGGCAGCCAAGCTGGCCCGCCTGCGCTGCGCAAAACATTCCCGCCGCTCCGGCGCCAACGACAATGGCATCAAACCTTTCCACACCGCGTTCCTCGTTCCCCAATTGTCGGGTTTTGTAAATATTTCACTCTGGTCACACCAGCGGGAAAAATCCCGCATTAGATACATCATTGAAAGATATAGGATTACTCCCAACAGGGTAAAACCTAAACAGGAAGAAAATCAAAAAAAGTCTATATTTCACTTTGCCCGCGCCGCTAAAGTCACTGATAATGCGCCGCGTTCATGTCCTCAAAATGGCGTAACGTCCTATGCTACATTTATTTGCCGGTCTGGATTTACATACCGGACTATTATTATTGCTTGCTTTAGCTTTTGTACTGTTTTACGAAGCGATTAACGGTTTCCATGATACCGCAAACGCGGTGGCTACGGTTATCTACACTCGCGCAATGCGCTCACAGCTCGCTGTGGCGATGGCGGCGCTCTTCAACTTCTTCGGCGTTCTGCTGGGCGGTCTCAGCGTAGCCTATGCCATCGTGCATATGCTGCCGACCGATCTGCTGCTTAACATGGGTTCCGCACATGGCCTCGCCATGGTGTTCTCTATGCTTCTGGCGGCGATCATCTGGAACCTCGGCACCTGGTACTTCGGTCTTCCAGCTTCCAGTTCTCATACCCTGATTGGCGCCATCATCGGCATTGGTTTAACCAATGCGCTGATGACCGGTACTTCCGTGGTTGATGCGCTGAATATCCCGAAAGTCATCGGTATTTTTGCTTCGCTTATCATCTCGCCGATCGTCGGTCTGGTGATCGCGGGCGGCCTGATTTTCCTGCTGCGTCGCTACTGGAGCGGAACCAAAAAACGCGCGCGTATCCACCTGACGCCCGCAGAGCGTGAAAAGAAAGACGGTAAGAAAAAGCCGCCGTTCTGGACCCGTATCGCGCTGATCCTGTCTGCTATTGGCGTGTCGTTCTCTCACGGTGCTAACGATGGGCAGAAAGGCATTGGCCTGGTGATGCTGGTGCTGATCGGCGTCGCGCCGGCGGGTTTCGTGGTGAATATGAATGCCTCTGGTTACGAAATCACCCGTACCCGCGATGCGGTCAACAACGTGGAAACCTTCTTCCAGCAGCGTCCTGAACTGCTGAAAAAAGCCACCGGCGTCGATCAGCTGGTGCCTTCTCCGGATACCAATACCGCGGCCAATGGCGAGTTCCACTGCCATCCGGCGAACACCATCAACGCCCTTGACCGCGTCAAAACCATGCTGACCGGCGTTGAGAACTACGAGTCGCTAAAACCGGAACAGCGCGGCCAGCTGCGTCGCATCATGCTCTGCATCTCCGACACCACCGACAAGGTGGCGAAGCTGCCGGATGTGAGCGCTGACGACCAGCGTCTGCTGAAGAAACTGAAAACCGATATGCTGAGCACCATCGAGTACGCGCCAATCTGGATTATCATGGCTGTCGCGCTGGCGCTGGGTATCGGCACCATGATCGGCTGGCGCCGCGTGGCGACCACCATCGGTGAGAAGATTGGTAAGAAAGGCATGACCTACGCTCAGGGGATGTCGGCTCAGATGACCGCAGCGGTTTCTATCGGTCTGGCGAGCTACACCGGGATGCCGGTTTCCACCACCCACGTACTCTCCTCCTCGGTAGCGGGGACGATGCTGGTGGATGGCGGTGGTCTGCAGAAAAAGACGGTGACCAGCATTCTGATGGCCTGGGTGCTGACCCTGCCGGCAGCGATTATCCTTTCAGGCGTCCTTTACTGGCTCTCCCTGAAACTGATTTAAGCGTTATTCGTTCAAAACGGGCCAGCTTGCTGGCCCGTTTTTTTATTCTGAAACGTTAGTGCCAGATCATCAGCGCAATCAGGCTCACCACCACCAGGCCGCACAGGGCGCTGGTCAGGATAAACTGGCGACGAACACGTTCGCAGCGACGAATAAATTCATCATCGTGATGGTCACGGTAGCGCTGGGCATAGATATACCACACCAGCCGCATCTGTTTGCTGGGCTGCCCGTGCGAGGTAAAAAAGCCGCCGCCATCAACATACTGATAGAGCAAGGGATCGCAACCACGTAGCACCACCAATAATGCACGCAACGATGAGAAGTAGCGTGCCATATTCACCACACAAACGACACACAGGGCCCAAAACAGCGCAATAGTGCTGATCATACCTCCTCCCCGGCGACCCGCCTACGGAGAAAACCTCCGCGGCTACCGCTCCCCAAATAACCCACGACGATACCGTAAAGAGTGCGATTCCGATCACATTTATTTTTCCGACCGGCTCATTAAATAGTGTAGGAGATCCATTAATTTTTTTACCACAAGGTTATTCGTTATCAATACGTAAGACGGATAAATTTGTTTAACTTTTAGGTGAACCCAGTGCATTGACGGAGTGCGGGGGGCGCTATAAGGTAGGAAATATCTTCTACAATGAAGTCCTTAAAGGCTACCCTCCCGCGAATGTAGCACGCAGGACGCGGGCGAAACGGCAGCGCCAGCTGTCAGGTCCAATGGTCATCGACAAACTTATGGAAGGAGTAACACTATGGCTTACAAACATATTCTGATTGCAGTAGACCTGTCCCCGGAGAGTAAAGTACTGGTTGAAAAAGCCGTTTCTATGGCCCGCCCGTATAACGCGAAAGTCTCCCTGATCCATGTGGATGTGAATTACTCCGACCTCTACACCGGGCTGATTGACGTTAACCTCGGCGACATGCAAAAACGCATCTCCGAAGAGACCCATCACGCGCTGACCGAGCTCTCGACCAACGCAGGCTATCCCATCACCGAGACCCTGAGCGGCAGCGGCGACCTTGGCCAGGTGCTGGTCGATGCGATTAAAAAATACGATATGGACCTGGTGGTCTGCGGCCATCATCAGGACTTCTGGAGCAAGCTGATGTCCTCTGCCCGCCAGCTGATTAACACCGTTCATGTCGACATGCTGATCGTCCCGCTGCGCGACGAAGAAGACGAATAACCGTCTCGTTTTATCCGCGCAATACGCCCGCCGATGCGGGCGTTTTTTATTTTCGCTTTCCCTCGCCATGCGGCAGAACTTCAATCCATAAAATCGCCATTAAATTAGTGTGATCAACCAGTTATTCGGCGAAATATCTATATAATAATCTATTCCATAAGCCAATAACCGCAGCATGGCGAGTTATCAGACATTTTCGGCGCGTTCTGGCATACGCGTTCATACTTTTTGGGAAAGTAATACAAGGCGAAGGAATATGAATACAACTGCACCTACGGGCTTGCTGCAGCAACCTCGTCCGTTCTTTATGATCTTCTTTGTGGAGCTCTGGGAACGTTTTGGCTATTACGGCGTTCAGGGGATCCTGGCGGTCTTCTTTGTTAAACAGCTGGGCTTCTCTCAGGAACAGGCCTTTATCACCTTCGGCGCCTTCGCGGCGCTGGTTTACGGGCTGATCTCCATCGGCGGCTACGTGGGCGACCATTTGCTGGGGACCAAACGCACGCTGGTGCTCGGCGCCATTGTGCTGGCTATCGGCTACTTTATGACCGGGATGTCGCTGCTGAAACCGCAGCTGATCTTTATCGCTCTCGGCACCATCGCCGTCGGCAACGGTTTGTTTAAAGCCAACCCGGCGAGCCTGCTCTCCAAATGCTATCCGCCGAAGGATGCCCGTCTCGACGGGGCATTTACCCTGTTCTATATGTCGATAAACATCGGTTCGCTGCTGTCGCTGTCGCTGGCGCCGGTGATCGCCGAAAAATTTGGCTACGCGGTAACCTATAACCTGTGCGGCGCGGGGCTGATTATCGCGCTGCTGGTCTACTTCGCCTGCCGCGGGATGGTGAAAGATATTGGCTCCGAGCCGGATCATCGCCCCCTCAGCCTACGCAATCTGGCGCTGGTGCTGGCCGGTACGGTGGTAATGATTTTTCTCTGCGCCTGGCTGATGCATAACGTGATGATCGCCAACCTGGTGCTGATTGTTCTGTCGGTCGTGGTTATTGCGTTCTTTTTCCGTGAGGCGTTTCGCCTCGATAAAACTGGACGCAACAAAATGTTCGTCGCCTTTATTCTGATGATCGAGGCGGTGCTGTTTTACATTCTGTATGCCCAGATGCCGACCTCGCTGAACTTCTTCGCCATCAACAACGTCCATCATGAGATCCTTGGCTTTACCATCAACCCGGTCAGCTTCCAGGCGCTGAATCCCTTCTGGGTAGTGGTCGCCAGCCCGGTGCTGGCGGCGATCTACACCCATCTCGGTCATAAGGGTAAAGACCTGACCATGCCGGTGAAATTTACCCTCGGGATGTTCCTCTGCGCGCTGGGCTTCCTGACCGCCGCGGCGGCCGGGATGTGGTTCGCCGACGCCCAGGGGTTAACCTCGCCGTGGTTTATTGTGCTGGTCTATCTGTTCCAGAGTCTGGGGGAACTGTTAATCAGCGCTCTGGGGCTGGCGATGGTTGCCGCGCTGGTGCCGCAGCATCTGATGGGCTTTATTCTGGGGATGTGGTTTCTGACCCAGGCCGCCGCTTTCCTGCTGGGCGGCTATGTGGCGACCTTTACCGCGGTGCCGGAAAACATCACCGACCCGCTGCAGACCCTGCCGGTCTACACCAATGTGTTCAGTAAAATTGGCCTGGTGACGCTGGGCGTCACGGTGGTAATGGCGCTGATGGTGCCGTGGCTGAACCGGATGATTAATACCCCGGCCAGCGCCGAATAACCGTTTGAGATGGCCGATCCGCACTGGCGCCGTTTGTTCAGATATTGTGGTTCCCGGCTTGCGCTACGCTGAGCCGGGCGACGATTCGGTAGCCCGGATAAGGCGCGTTGCGCCGCTATCCGGGAGTTACCACCACGGCGTAATATTACTCCGGCGTACCGGCGTAAATATCAAACCGATGCCCTTTGGTCACCACCGCATTCGGCGTGGCGACATCCGCCAGCGGCGGCGCATAATCAGGGCGCTTGACCACCACTCGTTTGGTCGCCAGCTGGCGCGCCGGGGCCAGCAGGCCATCGGCGTCTAAATCCGGCCCCACCAGCGACTGAAAGACGCGCATCTCTTTCTTCACCAGCGCGCTTTTCTGCTTATGCGGGAACATCGGATCGAGGTACACCACCTGCGGGCGCGGGGTGATATCGGTTAACGCCGTCAGGCTGGAGGCGTGGATCAGCTGCAGCCGCTCCTGCAGCCAGCCGCCGATTTCCGCGTCAGCATAGCCGCGCGCCAGGCCATCATCGAGCAGCGCGGCGACCACCGGATTACGCTCCAGCATCCGCACGCGACAGCCGACCGACGCCAGCACAAAGGCATCGCGTCCCAGCCCGGCCGTCGCATCGACGACATCCGGCAGGTAATCGCCTTTAATACCCACCGCTTTAGCCACCGCTTCGCCGCGGCCGCCGCCAAACTTGCGCCGGTGGGCCATCGCCCCGCCGACGAAATCGACGAAGATGCCGCCAAGCTTGGGCTCATCGCGCTTGCGTAGCTCCAGATGCTCCGTCGTCAGCGCCAGCGCCATCGGGTTATCGTCATCCTGCTCCAGCCCCCAGCGGGCGGCTAAAACAGATAAGGCGCCGTCACCGGCGCCTGTTTCATCAATTAAGCAGATCTTCACGTAGCAATCAGCCTTTGATCCCGTAATGCTCCAGCATCGCGTCCAGCTGCGGCTCACGCCCGCGGAAGCGTTTGAACAGCTCCATCGGCTCTTCGGAACCGCCGCGGCTCAGGATATTGTCGAGGAACGACTGACCGGTTTCACGGTTGAAAATCCCCTCTTCTTCGAAGCGTGAGAAGGCGTCTGCCGCCAGCACGTCGGCCCACAGGTAGCTGTAGTAGCCTGCCGCATAGCCGCCAGCGAAGATGTGGCTGAAGGCGTGCGGGAAGCGGCCCCAGGTCGGCCCCGGCACCACGGCGACCTGCTTTTTAATCTCGGCCAGGGTTTCAAGGATTTTCGCTCCCTGCTCCGGTTTGTACTCCGCATGCAGGCGGAAATCGAACAGGCCGAACTCCAGCTGGCGCAGAATAAACATCGCCGCCTGGTAGTTTTTCGCCGCCAGCATTTTCTCCAGCAGCTCCTGCGGCAGCGGTTCACCGGTTTCATAATGGCCGGAGATAAACGCCAGCGCTTCCGGCTCCCAGCACCAGTTCTCCATAAACTGGCTCGGCAGCTCGACCGCATCCCACGGCACCCCGCTGATGCCGGAAACCCCGGCGGTGTCGATGCGGGTCAGCATATGGTGCAGACCGTGGCCGAACTCGTGGAACAGGGTGATCACTTCGTCATGGGTGAACAGCGCCGGCTTGCCGTTGACCGGGCGGTTGAAGTTACAGGTCAGGTAGGCGACCGGCTTCTGCAGGGAACCATCCAGTTTACGCATCTGGCCGACGCAGTCGTCCATCCAGGCCCCCCCGCGCTTATGCTCGCGGGCATACAGGTCGAGATAGAAGCTGCCGCGCAGCTCGTTGTGTTCGTCATACAGCTCGAAGAAGCGCACTTCCGGATGCCACACATCGACATCGGTACGCTCTTTAGCGGTAATACCGTAAATGCGCTTAACCACTTCAAACAGGCCGCTAACGGCTTTGTTTTCCGGGAAATAGGGGCGCAGCTGCTCATCGCTGATGCTGTAGAGGTGCTGCTTCTGTTTTTCGCTGTAGTAGGCAATGTCCCACGGCTGCAGCTCATCGACGCCAAACTCGGCTTTGGCGAAGGCGCGCAGCTGGGCCAGCTCTTTTTCGCCCTGCGGACGGGCGCGTTTTGCCAGGTCGGTGAGGAAATCGAGCACCTGCTGCGGATCCTTCGCCATTTTGGTGGCGAGGGATTTATACGCATAGCTGTCAAAGCCCAACAGCTGCGCCAGCTCGTGACGCAGGGCGAGGATCTCCGCCATCACCGGGCTGTTATCCCATTTCCCGGCGTTCGGGCCCTGATCGGAGGCGCGGGTGGAATAGGCGCGATACATCTCTTCGCGCAGCGCCTGGTTATCGCAGTAGGTCATCACCGGCAGATAGCTCGGAATATCCAGGGTCAGCAGATACCCTTCCTGCTCTTTGGCCTGCGCCTGAGCCTGAGCGGCGGCCAGCGCGCTTTCCGGCATGCCGGCCAGATCAGCGACATCGGTCACCAGCTTGTTCCAGCCCATGGTGGCGTCGAGGACGTTGTTGCTGTACTGGTTGCCCAGCTCAGAGAGGCGCGCGGCGATTTCACCGTAGCGTTTCTGCGCCTCCGGCGGCAGGCCAATCCCGGATAATTCAAAATCGCGCAGCGCGTTATCAACCGCTTTTTTCTGCGCGGTATTCAGCGTGGCGTAGTTATCGCCATCGCGCAGGTCGCGATAGGCTTTATACAGGCCTTCATGCTGGCCGACCCAGGTGCTGTACTCGGAGAGCAGCGGCAGCGTCTGTTCGTAGGCCTCACGCAGTTCAGGGCTGTTTTTAACCGAATTCAGATGGCTGACAGGCGAGAAGATGCGTCCCAGCACATCGTCCACTTCCGCCAGCGGCTGGCAAAGATTTTCCCAGCTATACGGCGCGCCATGCGCCACCGCGCTTTCCACCGCGGCCCGGCAATCCTCCAGCGCTTTGGTGACCGCAGGGACCACGTGCTCTGGTTTGATCGCAGAAAAAGGCGGCAGGGAGAAAGGCGTCAATAATGGATTGGTCATATGCGCTGTCCTGTTGAAAAGGGTGAATGAAGCGCGCGTCCGGCGCTTATGCATGAGATCTAGAATGGGGGATAGTTGGGGGAATTTCAATGACGGGCGGTGCGTCAGCCTGGGTATTGCTGCGATAAGTCCGCCCGTTGCCGGAAAAGCGCGACACGCAGTGCAGCGTGCCGGAAACCACATTAATGCCTTTTTTGCGCCATCTCCCAGGCCGCCGACAGATTCAGCCGCTGCCAGAATTGCTGTTCGGGGGTGGCGCCGGATAGCGGGTAACCCGCCGGCAGCGCGGTGTTGACCATCAGCGCCCGACGCTGGGCCGCTGACAGATGCGGCAGGGCATCTTCCAGCAGCACTTCCGCCCCCTCCGGCACCTGTAAACGCGGCTGCGGACCCTTCTGCTGCGGCAGATCGTAGGTCATGGTGAAGCGAGAGAAATCACGCATCGCCGGATCGCGCCAGGGATCGTCTTTCACGCTGCTCTTCGCGCACTCGGCAAGCGATGTGCCGCAGGCCTTCGCCAGCGCGGCGCGCAGCTGATCGCGGGCTTCGTTAAATAATACCCGGTAGTGCGGATCGTTAAGATAGTGGGCCACGTTGCGCTCGGCCACCATTCGCGAGCCGATCACGTCCAGCGGGTAGTGGACGCCCAGCACGATGCGCGAGTAGCCATAGCGGGCGCCGCGCGCCACCAGCGCGTCGTAGCGCTCCGGGATCATCGCCGCCAGCAGCAGCGCATCGGTATAGCCGGTGTTGGTGTGGCCGCTGGGGAACGAGCCGCCGTCGGCGGTGTAGGGCTGGTTATCTTTCACCACCACATCGTCAGGCACCAGGTGAATGGTGTTGCCCTGCACCAGAAACGGCCGCGGATTGTTGAAGTGCTTTTTCGCCTCGCCGGTGCTGACCTCCGAGGCTTTGATCAACGCTGCCGCTTTCCCCAGCGCGCCCTGGTCATAGGCGGTCAGAAACGCTTTGCCAAGGCGTGGCCCCAGCGCGTCGTTGAGGAAGTAGAGGTAGCTAATGCCTTCCGCATCGGCCAGCGCCTGACGGCGCGTGGTCTGCACGGCGTCGCGATTGATGGCGGTCACCGTCGCCAGATTCTGCTTCACGACGGTCTCCGGCAGGGTGCTGAACGCCGACAGCAGCGCAATGCCCGCCTGCTGGTTGGCCCGGGTCTGGAAGTCATAGCCGCTGGCCTTCAGCCAGGCGGTATCGGCCTGAGTTTGGTTTTGTTTGGTGTGCGCCAGCCGATCGCGGGTCAGCGTGGCGGCATTCCCCTGCAGAGCGTGGCGTAGCTGCGCCAGCGCCTGTTGCTCAAGATCGTCATACGCCTGGCTGGAGGCAGCCGGCGTCACGCTATTGGCGAGGGCCGCCGCCCTGTTCAGCGGGATGTCTTTAGCCAGAACCGGTTGCGCCAGCAGCAGCGCGACGGCCAGCAGCGAGAGTTGCCTTTTCATTATTTTTCCTTTTATTCAAATAATTACCTTGCCTGTATCCGACGCTAGCGCGGCCGTTTGACGTTTTTATGACAGCGTTATGTTTTGCAACGCTTTTGGCAGAAATGAAACAGCGCGGCGGCGCAGCGGTAATCTCGGCCGATCTGCGGTAAACTATCGGTTAACTTGTTTACTTCCCGGAATCTCTGCATCCATGCTCAGTTATCGCCACAGCTTTCACGCAGGCAACCACGCCGACGTCCTCAAACACACCGTTCAGAGCCTGATCATTGAATCACTGAAAGAGAAAGAAAAACCGTTTCTCTACCTGGACACTCACGCCGGCGCGGGCCGCTATCAGCTGAGCGGCGAGCACGCCGAACGTACCGGCGAGTATCTTGAAGGCATCGCCCGCATCTGGCAGCAGGACGACCTGCCGGCGGAGCTGGAGCCGTATATTTCGGTAGTCGAACACTTCAACCGTAACGGCCAGCTGCGCTACTACCCGGGCTCGCCGCTGATTGCCCGCCAGCTGCTGCGCGAGCAGGACAGCCTGCAGATGACAGAGCTGCACCCGAGCGACTTCCCGCTGCTGCGCGCTGAATTCCAGAAAGACAGCCGCGCGCGCATCGATAAAGCCGATGGCTACCAGCAGCTGAAAGCCAAGCTGCCGCCGGTATCGCGCCGCGGTTTGATTCTGATCGACCCGCCGTACGAAATTAAAACCGACTATCAGGCGGTGGTCACCGGGATTAACGAAGGCTACAAACGCTTCGCCACCGGCACCTACGCCCTGTGGTACCCGGTGGTGCTGCGCGCGCAAATCAAACGCATGATCAAAGAGTTAGAAGCCACCGGCATCCGCAAAATCCTGCAGATTGAGCTGGCGGTGCGTCCGGACAGCGACCAGCGCGGCATGACCGCCTCCGGGATGATCGTCATCAACCCGCCGTGGAAGCTGGAGCAGCAGATGAATAACGTGCTGCCGTGGCTGCACAGCAAACTGGTTCCGACCGGCACCGGCCACGCCACCGTCAGCTGGATCGTACCGGAGTAATCGCAACCATCGGTGGAACCTTTTAAGCCTCGCGCTACAATCGCGGCAATCAACGATTAAGGACATATGGGCATGAGCAAACATTATGATTACCTCGCCATCGGCGGCGGTAGCGGCGGTATCGCCTCAATTAACCGCGCGGCCATGTACGGCCAGAAGTGCGCGCTGATTGAAGCCAAAGAGCTGGGCGGCACCTGCGTCAACGTCGGCTGCGTGCCGAAAAAGGTGATGTGGCATGCGGCGCAGATCCGCGAAGCGATTCATCTTTACGGCCCGGACTACGGTTTCGATACCACCATCAACCATTTTGACTGGGAGAAGCTGGTCGCCAGCCGTAGCGCCTATATCGACCGTATTCATACCTCTTACGACAACGTACTGGGTAAGAATAAAGTCGACGTGATCAAAGGCTTCGCGCGCTTTGTCGATGCCCACACCGTGGAAGTCAACGGCGAGATCATCACCGCTGACCATATCCTGATCGCCACCGGCGGCCGGCCGAGCCACCCGGATATTCCGGGCGTCGAATACGGTATTGATTCCGACGGTTTCTTCGAACTGCCGGCGCTGCCGAAGCGCGTGGCGGTGGTCGGCGCAGGCTATATCGCCGTTGAGCTGGCGGGGGTGATTAACGGCCTCGGCGCCGAAACCCACCTGTTCGTGCGTAAACACGCGCCGCTGCGCAGCTTCGATCCGCTGATCGTTGAGACCCTGGTGGAAGTGATGAACGCCGAAGGCCCGCAGCTGCATACCAATGCGATCCCGAAAGCGGTGGTGAAGAATGCCGACGGCAGCCTGACGCTGGAGCTGGAAGATGGCCGCAGCCAGACCGTTGACTGCCTGATCTGGGCGATTGGCCGCGAACCGGCGACCGACAACTTCAATCTGGCGGCAACGGGCGTTAAAACCAACGATAAAGGGTACATCATCGTTGATAAATTCCAGAACACCAACGTGCCGGGCATCTACGCGGTGGGCGATAATACCGGCGCCGTTGAGCTGACGCCGGTCGCCGTGGCCGCAGGCCGACGTCTCTCCGAACGCCTGTTTAACAACAAACCGGAAGAGCATCTGGACTACAGCAACATCCCGACCGTGGTCTTCAGCCATCCGCCAATCGGCACCGTCGGCTTGACCGAGCCGCAGGCGCGCGAGCAGTACGGCGACGACGCCGTGAAGGTCTACAAATCTTCCTTCACCGCGATGTATACCGCCGTGACCTCTCACCGTCAGCCGTGCCGCATGAAGCTGGTGTGCGTCGGCCCGGAAGAGAAGATTGTCGGCATCCACGGCATCGGCTTCGGGATGGATGAGATGCTGCAGGGCTTTGCGGTGGCCCTGAAGATGGGCGCCACCAAAAAAGACTTCGACAACACCGTCGCCATTCACCCGACGGCGGCAGAAGAGTTCGTCACCATGCGCTAAGACGCGATCGCCGGATGATAAAAAGAAGCCCCCAGGGGCTTCTTTTTTTATGCTCAGGCCACGCCGTTATTGCCATGGCGCATAAACGCCGGGCGCTGATTGAGCGCCATATACCAGCGCTCCACGGCTGGCATCTCCGGATGGGCGAAAGGGGTCATTTTCCAGCGATGCACCGACAGCCCCAGCACGATATCGGCCAGGGTGAAGCGCTCGCCGGCTACCCACGCCCCGGTACGCTGCAGCTGCGCTTCAACAATGCGCACGCAGTGGGTCCAGGCGGCAATACTCTCTTTAATCGCCACCGGATCCTGAAAGCGCGGATCTTTACGCACCAGCCCCATAAAAGCATGGCGCCAGGCAGTGTTAAACTCGGTCGCCTGCCAGTCCATCCAGTGCTCCACCTCGGCGGCGGGCTGCGGCTCGGCGGGCAGCAGATCCCAGCGCTCCGCTTTGCGCGCCAGATAGCGGCAGATACTGTTCGACTCCCAGAGCACGAAGTCATCGTCCAGTAACACCGGCACCAGGCTGTTAGGATTCAGACGCTGAAACTCAGGCGTATCCAGGGGCTTAAATCCGCTGCCGTAATCTTCCTGCTGGTACGCCAGCCCGGCTTCCTCGCAGGTCCACAACACTTTCCGTACATTGATTGAAGAGCGTTTACCCAGAATTGTTAGCATCGTCAGCGATTCCTCAGCCATAAAAGACAGTTCATTCACTCTACTCTATTGCCAGCCAGCAACAAGGCAGAGCGCTGGATAATGTGTATAGTTGATTCCAGCCTGTTTGCCGAAAAGGAACCCGACATGTTGACCCCTTTTACCGTTTTGATGCCTGCAAATATTCGTTTTGGCCGTGGTCAGGCCGAGAGCGCCGCCCCCTGGCTGGCGCAACAGGGCGGCCCAATCCTGCTGGTGCATGGCGCCAGCCCGCAGCGGGCGGCGTTTCTCCGCCAGCAGCTGGAGGCGCTGCAGCTTGCGGTCACGACGCTGGCGATAAGTCGCGAACCCTGGCTTAGCGATATCGAGCAGGGCGTCCAGCTGGCGCGCGAGAAAGGGATCAGAGCGGTGGTCAGCCTCGGCGGCGGCGCGGTGATTGACGCCGGTAAGGCGATTGCGGCGCTGGTCCCCGCCGTTGGCCCGGTGATCGACTATCTGGAGGTGGTGGGAACGGGCCGTCAGCTGGAAGCCAGTCCCCTGCCGTTCGTGGCGATCCCCACCACCGCTGGCACGGGCGCGGAGGTCACCAAAAATGCGGTGATCAACGTTCCGGAACAGCAGCGGAAAGTGAGCCTGCGCGACGACCGAATGCTGCCTGACCTGGCGATTGTCGACCCGGCGCTAACCGACAACGCGCCGCGGAGCATCACCCTGAGCTCCGGCCTCGACGCCCTGACCCAGGTGATCGAGCCCTGGCTCTGCAGCCGGGCCACTCCCTTCACCGATGCTCTCTGCCAGCAGGCGATCCCGCGGGGAATTCGCGCGCTAAAAATCCTGATGGAACAAGAGTGTCCGGCCAGCCGCGACGAGATGGCCTGGGACTGGCGCTGGCGAACGCCGGGCTGGGGGTGATCCACGGCCTCGCCGGCCCGCTGGGCGGCCTGAGCCGCGCCTCGCACGGCGCCCTATGCGGCAGTTTGTTGCCGTTTGGCCTGGCGCTCAATGAGTCGCAGATCAACGACCCTGGCCTGCGCCAGCGCGTTAACGATGTCCGCCGCTGGCTGGCCGACGGGCTGGACGTCCCTGTGGATCAGGTCTGGGACAGTCTGCGGGAATGGAGCCATCGCGCTGGCCTTGGCACCCTGCGCGACCTCGGCGTAGCGCGCGATGCGCTGGAACCGGCGGCGCTGGCCGCCAGCACCTCCTCATCGATGAAGGCCAACCCGGTCAGCCTGAGCGGCGAACAGCTGCTGGAGATGCTGGAGGCGGCGTGGGAGTGAGCGCCCCGGGATAAAATTTTGTTGCATAATGAATGCTCCGAATTTCATCTGCGCCAGGATGTACAATTTTTAATTACTTATCAACAGCGTACTTTGAAATGGCAGCTTTTCTTCTCGGCGGAAAAGCGTGATCTCACGCACAGTTTGCTTCACACTCACCGAAGCGACTGTCTACGCTTAATAGACAAGGCCGGGTATGCCCGGCCCCGAACTCACGCTATCCGGAGGTCCGTATCGCTATGTTCAGCCAGAAATTACGCCACGTTGAAGACGACGAGTTAAGGATCGACATCGATCCCTGCTACGAAGCCGATCCGTACGAATTAAAGCTGGATGAGATGATAGACGCTGAACCGGAGCCTGAGGTGATCGAGGGGCTTCCGGCGTCCGATGCCCTCACCCCGGCGGATCGCTATCTTGAGCTGTTTACCAACGTGCAGAAATCACGCATTTTCGCGGACAGCAAAACCTTCCCCGACTGCGCACCGAAACACGATCCGCTGGACATCCTGCGGAACTACCGCAAGGTCAAACGCCAGCCCGACTTCGATCTGCGGCAGTTCGTTGAGGACAACTTCTGGCTGCCGGAGAGCCAGAGCGACATCTATATCTCCGACCCCAGCCTGACCCTGAAAGAACACATCGACAAGCTGTGGCCGGTGCTGACCCGCGAGCCTCAGGATCATATCCCGTGGTCATCGCTACTGGCGCTGCCGCAGGCCTACATCGTGCCCGGCGGTCGCTTTAGCGAAACCTATTACTGGGACTCTTATTTCACCATGCTGGGGCTGGCGGAGAGCGGCCGGGAAGATTTGCTGAAATGCATGGCCGATAACTTTGCCTGGCTGATTGAAACCTACGGCCACATTCCGAACGGCAACCGCACCTACTACCTCAGCCGCTCGCAGCCGCCGGTGTTCGCCCTGATGGTCGAACTCTTTGAAGAGGATGGTGTGCGTGGCGCGAAGCGCTATCTGGACCATCTGAAGATGGAGCACGCCTTCTGGATGGACGGGGCCGAGTCGTTGATCCCGCACCAGGCGTATCGCCACGTGGTGCGTATGCCGGATGGCTCCCTGCTCAATCGCTACTGGGACGACCGTGACACGCCGCGGGATGAGTCGTGGCGCGAAGACGTGGAGACCGCCCGACACTCCGGGCGGCCCGCCAATGAAGTATACCGCGACCTGCGGGCGGGCGCCGCGTCCGGCTGGGACTACTCCAGCCGCTGGCTGCGGGATATCACGCGGCTGGCCAGCATCCGCACGACGCAGTTTATCCCCATCGACCTGAACGCCTTCCTGTTCAAGCTGGAGACGACCATTGCCAACCTCTCCGGCCTGAAGGGCGATCGCGAGACGGAGACGGCCTTCCGCCAGAAGGCCCAGGATCGGCGGGCGGCGGTCAACCGCTATCTGTGGGATGATGAGAACGGCTGTTTCCGCGATTATGACTGGCGCCGTGAACAGCTGGCGCTGTTTTCCGCAGCCAGTATCGTCACCCTTTACGTCGGCCTGGCGACCCACGAACAGGCAGAACGCCTTGCCGATGCGGTGCGGGCCCGCCTGCTCACCCCCGGGGGGATCATGGCCACCGAATACGAAAGCGGTGAGCAGTGGGATAAACCCAACGGCTGGGCGCCGCTGCAGTGGATGGCGATCCAGGGATTTAAACGTTACGGCCAGGATCCGCTGGGAGATGAGATTGCCTGGAGCTGGCTGCAGACGGTCAACCACTTTTACAAGCAGCATCACAAGCTGATTGAAAAATACCATATTGCCACCGGCGTCCCCCATGAGGGCGGCGGCGGGGAGTATCCCCTGCAGGATGGCTTTGGCTGGACCAACGGCGTGGTGCGCCGACTGATTGGCCTGTACGGTGAGCCAACCTAGTCGGGCTGTTCCCGGCGGCTTTCTCCTGCTATGTTCAGAGGATTCGCCCTGCCCGGAACGACGCTTATGCCTGAACTTCTGACGCCGCGCCTGCGCTGCTCACCGCTGCAGCTGGACGACTGGTCGTTTTTTCTTTCCCTGCAGCAGGATCCGCAGGTCATGCTCTACGTCGCCGATCCCCGACCGCAGGCGGCCATCCGCGAGGCGTTCGATTCGCGGCTGCCGCCGTGGACGCCCGGGGATGAACACTGGCTGTGCCTGGTGGTGCGCGACAGGCTGACCCATACCCCGCTCGGCCTGACCGGTTACCAGCATCATCAGCGCGACATTGCCGAGGTTGGCTTTCTCTTCGCCCCGGCGGCGCAGGGTCGGGGCTACGGCTACGAATCGCTGCGCGCGCTGTGCGACTACGCCTTTACCACCGGCGGCGTCCGCCGCCTGACCGCCAGCGTCACCGCCGGCAACGAGACGTCTAAGCAGTTACTGCTCAAAGCCGGCTTCCGGCTGGAGGGGGAGCTGCGGGAAAACTACTGGCTCAACGGACGCTGGCACAACGACTGGCTGTTCGGTCGGCTGCGTGGGGAGGGCGATGCGCCGTAGCGCACCGCCGGTCACAGGCTGGGGGCAGTCAGGATCAGAGGAACATCCCGCCCGAGACTTCCACACGCTGCGCGTTCATCCACGCCAGCTCATCGCTGAGCAGGGCGGCGATGGCGTCGCCGATATCATCCGGCAGCCCAACGCGCCCCAGCGCAGTCTGGGCGGCGATATGCCGATTCACCTCGGCGTTATCGCGCACCTCCCCGCCGCCAAAGTCGGTCTCAATGGCCCCCGGCGCGATGATGTTCACCGATATCCCCCGTCCGCCCAGCTCTTTCGCCTGATAGCGGGTCAGAACCTCCATCGCCCCCTTCATCGCGGCGTAGGCCGCATAGCCCGGCAGGGCAAAGCGCGCCAGGCCGCTGGAGACATTGAGGATACGCCCCCCATCCTGCAGGAGAGGCAGCAGACGCTGGGTCAGGAAAAACGGCCCTTTGAACTGGATATTCATCAGCTCGTCAAACTGCGCTTCGCTGGTCTCGGCGAAGGGCGCGTTGAGTCCGATCCCGGCATTGTTCAGTAAATAATCAAAGGTTGTGCGTCCCCACTTCTGCGCCAGCACCTGCGCCACCTCGCTGGCGAATGCGTCAAATGTTGTGGAATCGCCGACGTTCAGCGCTAATGCTGCCGCTTTGACCCCTTTTTGCTCTATTTCCGCCACCACGTCGAGGGCCGCCTGGCGGTTGCTGTGATAGGTCAAAAGAATATCGGTTCCCTTTGCCGCCAGCTTCAACGCGGCGTTTTTACCCAGACCGCGGCTGCCGCCGGTCACTAAAGCGATACGTTGTGTCATCAGAAGCCCCTTTCAGGTTGCGTTGTGATTGTGTTGTAGCTTATTAACTGCTCATGCAACAATAAATACGCTATATTGCGTTTTACTGTTTCAGTAACAACAACAATAGGCGATCGGCATGGATAAAATTCATGCAATGCAGTTATTCATTCGCGTAGCGGATCTGGAGAGCTTCTCCCGCGCCGCCGAGACCCTGGCGCTACCTAAGGGTAGCGTCTCGCGACAGATTCAGGCCCTGGAAAGCCATCTTGGCGTGCGGCTCCTGCACCGCACCACCCGCCGGGTCCAGCTCACCCAGGATGGGATGGTCTACTACGAGCGGGCGAAAGATCTGCTGAGCAACCTCGACGAACTGGACGGCATGTTCCAGCACGATCCGGCGAGCATCAGCGGCCGGCTGCGGGTGGATATGCCGGTCGGTTTTGCTAAAAAAATGGTGATCCCGCATCTGCCGACTTTTTTACAGCAGTATCCGGGCATCGAACTGGAGCTGAGCAGCAGCGATCGGCTGGTGGACGTGATCCGCGAGGGGTTTGACTGCGTGGTGCGCGTCGGCGCGCTCAAAGACTCAGGGCTGATTGCCCGCCCGCTGGGCAAGCTGACGCAAATTAACTGCGCCAGCCCGGACTATCTGGCGCGTTTTGGCTATCCGCAATCCCTGGAGGATCTGGCGGATCATGCCCTGATCCACTACGCCAGCACCCTCGGGGTCCGTCCCCCCGGCTTTGAGGTAATGATCGACGGCGCGGTGCGCTGGGTAAAAACCGGCGGCATATTGACGGTCAACAGTACGGAAACCTATCAGGCAGCCTGTATCGCCGGGCTGGGGATTATTCAGGTGCCACGCACCGGCGTGCGCGAGGCGTTACGCGCCGGCGACCTGATTGAGATCCTGCCCCAGTACCGCGCCGAGCCGCTGCCGGTCTCGCTGATCTACCCGCACCGGCGCAATCTCTCCCGCCGGGTAAATCTGTTTATGGAGTGGCTGGGCGGACTGATGAAAGCGTATGTCGATTGAGCGGCGCGGCTGGAAAACGGGCGGCGGGGAGAGGCATTCCTGCAGGATACGGCATTTAAGGTATACTTTTTGCTGAATCTCGCTGTAAAAAAGGAAGAAATTACGTATGACGCCGGAAAACGACGATCGACGCCCGCCACAGGAACCGGATACGCAGCCGGAGAAAAGCAAAAGCACGCTCGAGGCCCTTAATGACACCGCCGTCGGGCAAAAAGCCAGCCAGGCGCTGAAGACCGTCACCGGAACGGCGGCCAAAGTGCAGCGCAACCCGGTGATCGCCCATCTGTTGCGCGCCGCAGAGCGCTTCAATGACCGGCTCGGCAATCAGTTTGGGGCAGCTATCACCTATTTCTCGTTCCTGTCGATGATCCCGATCCTGATGGTCTCCTTTGCCGCCGCCGGCTTCGTGCTGGCCTGGCACCCAACCCTGCTGCAGGACATTTTCGACAAAATTCTGCAAAACGTCAGCGACCCAACGCTGGCGGCAACGTTGAAAAACACCATCAACACCGCGGTGCAACAGCGCACCGCCGTCGGTCTGGTCGGCCTGCTGGTCGCCCTCTATTCCGGTATTAACTGGATGGGCAACCTGCGCGAAGCGATCCGCGCTCAATCGCGCGACGTCTGGGAGCGCCGGCCGCAGGACGAGGAGAAAATCTGGGTAAAGTACTTCCGCGATCTTATCTCGCTGATCGGTCTGCTGGTGGCGCTGATTATTACGCTGTCGATCACCTCCGTCGCCGGCTCCGCCCAGCAGATGATTATCTCCGCGCTGTATCTCGACAACATTGAATGGCTGAAACCCGCCTGGCGGCTAATCGGCCTCGCCATCTCGATTTTTGCCAACTATCTGCTCTTTTTCTGGATTTTCTGGCGCCTGCCGCGCCATCGTCCGCGGCGCAAGGCCCTGTTTCGCGGCACGCTTATCGCGGCGATTGGCTTTGAAATCATAAAAATCGTCATGACCTGGACGCTGCCGGCGCTGGTGAAATCCCCCTCCGGGGCGGCGTTCGGATCGGTGCTGGGGCTGATGGCCTTTTTCTATTTCTTCGCCCGCCTGACGCTATTCTGCGCCGCGTGGATCGCCACCGCGGAGTATAAAGACGACCGGCGGATGCCGGGCAAAACCCACCGCTGAGGTATTGCGAGGATGAATAAAAGAGGCAAAATTCATCCTCGCGCTTGATTTCAGCAGATAAATCCAGCATGTAACTTTTATTTAACTCAAAACTGGTTTTATTCTCTATCTTTTTAATTGTGTGAAGCATTTCATAGAACTATTTTTACTGGTGTAAAAATTATCCGCTTTTTGCCTCTTTTTTGCCCATTTCCCGCGTTTGTTACAGATTGAAATGTCCCTGTGGCTGTGGCTATATGGCTTTTCGTTCGCGCAAAAATAAGAAAGATCTATGCAAGCCACAGCCACCACTCTCGAAAACACGCAGGAAACCGCCCCGGTCAACTCACGCAACAAGGTTGTTGTCGCCTCGCTCATTGGCACCGCCATTGAGTTTTTCGACTTCTACATCTATGCCACCGCCGCGGTCATCGTCTTCCCGCATATCTTTTTCCCGCAGGGCGATGCCGCTGCGGCCACCCTGCAGTCGCTGGCCACCTTCGCCATCGCCTTCGTCGCCCGGCCGATCGGCTCCGCGCTGTTTGGCCACTTCGGCGATCGCGTCGGCCGGAAGGTCACCCTCGTGGCCTCGCTGTTAACCATGGGGATCTCCACCGTGGTGATCGGCCTGCTGCCCGGCTATGAAAGCATTGGCATTGTCGCGCCGATGCTGCTGGCGCTGGCGCGTTTCGGTCAGGGCCTTGGCCTCGGCGGGGAATGGGGCGGCGCAGCGCTGCTGGCTACGGAAAACGCCCCGGCGCGCAAGCGCGCCCTGTACGGCTCCTTCCCACAGCTGGGCGCGCCGATCGGCTTCTTCTTCGCCAACGGCACCTTCCTGCTGCTCTCCTGGCTGCTGACCGACCAGCAGTTTATGGAGTGGGGCTGGCGCGTGCCGTTTATCTTCTCCGCGGTGCTGGTGATCATCGGTCTGTATGTTCGCGTCTCGCTGCATGAGACCCCGGTCTTCGCCAAAGTAGCGGCGGCGAAAAAACAGGTCAAAATCCCGCTGGGTACCCTGTTGACCAAACACGTCCGGGTGACGGTGCTGGGCACCTTCATCATGCTGGCCACCTATACCCTGTTCTACATCATGACCGTCTACTCGATGACCTTCAGCACCGGCGCGGCGCCGAATGGCCTGGGTCTGCCGCGTAACGAAGTGCTGTGGATGCTGATGATGGCGGTGATTGGCTTTGGCGTAATGGTGCCTGTCGCCGGCCTGCTGGCGGACGCTTTTGGTCGTCGCAAGAGCATGATTATCATCACCACGATGATTATTTTGTTCGCCCTGTTCGCCTTTAAACCGCTGCTGGGCTCCGGCAATCCGCTGCTGGTCTTCGCCTTCCTGCTGCTGGGCTTAAGCCTGATGGGATTGACCTTTGGCCCGATGGGCGCGCTGCTCCCGGAGCTGTTCCCGACGGAAGTGCGCTACACCGGCGCGTCGTTCTCCTATAACGTGTCGTCGATCCTCGGCGCTTCGGTCGCGCCGTACATTGCCGCCTGGCTGCAGGGTAACTACGGTCTCGCGGCGGTCGGCACCTATCTGGCGGCGATGGCGGCGCTGACGCTGATCGCCCTGCTGCTGACCCACGAGACCCGCCACCAGTCGTTGTGATCCTTCGCCCTGACGCCCCCGGCGTCAGGGCTCTCCTCTACTTTTTCATCTGCGACAAAATGGTCCGACACTGGTTGCTATCGCCCTCCGCCGGGGAGATCAGCGCCAGCAGCGCGGCGGCCGGCGTCACCAGGGTTGCCAGCGCCGCCGCTACCGCGCCGCGGACAATCAGCGGCCCGGCCTTCACCCCCGCCTGCGGCGATTTAAAGGTGCCCCGGACATACAGCGGGGAACGCAGGGTGATTACCCGAAAGCCTTTGCTTTCCGGATCGATGGTCAGGTCCAGCTGCTCGGAGGCGAAGCTGGCGGTCCCGGTCACATTGATCAGCGCGTTTTCTGTATCGAAGGCAAAAATCTGCGGCCGGGCGACGCCATTGGTTACGTCGATATTGGCCGCGGCGCAGTTTACCCGAACCTCCTCATCGCCAAAAATCTGGCCGATCAGGTAGTTACCGACGTTAAGACCGAGGATTTCCATCAGGTTGCGACTGATCAGTCCGTCGTTCATCAGCAGCTTCAGGTTACCGTTGCTGTTGCCGAGCAGGGCCGCCACCGAGTTGCCGCTGCCGCGCAGCTGGACGTCGCCATTCATCTCGCCGAGGGTTTTCTGCATCATCTCGACGTTTGGCATCAGCGCCTTCAGCTTCAGGCGTCGCGCCTGCAGATTGGCCTCACCCTGCAGCGGCTTTTTATCGCCCTGCAGGTGTACGCTGCCGGCAATCGACCCGTTGGCCAGGCCAAAGCGCACCGGCTGCAGGCGCAGGTCACCATCCTCCAGAATCACATGGGTCGACAGATCGCTGATCGGCAGGGTGCCGCCGTGCTCAATTCTCCGGCCCTTAAAGCGCACATCGGCATCCATCACCTGCCACTTGTCGGTTTCAAAGCGGTCCGCCGGCAGCACTTTACCCGCCGGCTGCGGCCGGTCCCCCGCCTGGCGCGAAGCGCTTTTCTTCGTCCCTTTGCCGGAATCGACGCCGATTAATGGCCCGAGGTCCGCCAGACGCAGCTGCTTCGACTCCATATCGCCGCTGAGTTTCGGCCGCGGCTTGCCGGTGGTGTAGGTCAGGGAGCCATGAATGTCGCTATCGCCGATTCGGCCGTTAAAATTCTGATAGTTAAAGCGCATGCGGTTTTTTTGCGTAAAGTCGGCGCGCAGGCGGCCGTCGGTGGAGAATGACGGCGTCTCCGGCAGCAGCACGCCGGTCAGGTCGTAGAGATCGCGCAGCGAGTCGCCGGCGAATTTTAGCCGCAGGTCAATGCCGCCGACGTTGAGCGGGTCGCTGACCGTGCCGCTGAACGCTACCCGGGTGTTACCGGAGTGGAAGTCGCCCTGCAATGGGAAGGGGGCGCTTGCGCTGCGCAGGGCCAGCATGCCGCCGATTTTCCCGTTGCCGGTGACCGGCTGGCCCTTGTAGCGGCCCTTCAGCGACAGACCAAAGACATAGTCGCCTGGTTTCGCCGCGCTATGGCTATCTTTTGTGCCGGTCACTTCGCTGAACGGCAGCGGTTTGCCTAGGGGATCGACGAGGATGGTGATATCGCTGCGGGTGATCTTGTCGTCAATGGCGATAGTCCCGCGATCAAAGAGAATATTATCGAGGCGAAAGGACCAGCTGGAGGGCGCGCTGTCGCCCGGAGTACGCTTATCGCCCGCCAGCTGAAAGGTCCAGTTATTGTTGTCTTCCGCCAGGCGGATCAACCGTACGTCGGGCTGCTCCAGCTTGATCCACGGCAGGTACACCGTTTTGCTCAGCAGCGCCAGCGGGGCAAGGGTCGCCTCCACCCGCGGCAGATGGATCATGGTCACCTGGGGAATGGCCGGCGGGTTGCCCAGCACGATATCCTCCGCGTGTACGTGGGGCCACGGGATCCAGCTGCGCCAGCCGCGCTCGTCCGGCTGCCGTTCCCAGACCACGCCGAGATCGCCGCGGATGGCGAACGGGCGGTTAAGTTCGGCGGACACTTTCTGATTGATCGTCGGCTTCAGCCGGTTCCAGTCAAAGGTGGCCAGCACGATAAAGAAAAGAACGATCAGCAATAGTATCGTTCCTGTGATGATAACCAACGTTTTACGGGTTCTGCTCATCCCTACTCCGCTCCTTTTGCATCACGTCAGTCCTGAATATAGTCAAAAAGCGGCGTTTATCCTGGAAATGCGCTTTTCGTCACATTACGCGCGTCAGGTCAAAAAAATAATGGAACGATGTTTTAATATGATTGACCAGCAAAACAGCGCAGCGCACACTAGCGCTTATATCGATTCCATTGCAGGTTCTGGCTATGTCTAAAAAAATTGCCGTTATTGGCGAATGCATGATTGAGCTGTCAGAGAAAAACGGGGCCGTTAACCGCGGCTTTGGCGGCGATACCTTAAACACCTCGGTCTATATCGCGCGGCAGACGGATGCCAGCGCATTGAGCGTCCACTACGTCACCGCCCTGGGAACCGATGCGTTCAGCCAGCAGATGCTCGACAGCTGGCAACAGGAAAACGTCAACACCGATCTTATCCAGCGGATGGCCGACCGCCTGCCGGGGCTGTATTACATTGAAACCGATGACACCGGCGAGCGCACCTTCTACTACTGGCGCAACGAGGCGGCGGCAAAGTTCTGGCTGGAGAGCGATCGCGCGGCGGCGATTTGCGAAGAGCTGGCCACTTTCGACTATCTCTATCTGAGCGGCATCAGTCTCGCCATTCTCAGCCCGGCCAGCCGCGACAAGCTGTTCACGCTGCTGCGTGAGTGCCGCGCCAACGGCGGCAAGGTGATCTTCGACAACAACTATCGTCCGCGCCTGTGGGCCAGCCAGGCGGAAACGCAGCAGGTCTATCAGGAGATGCTCGCCTGCACCGATATCGCGTTTCTGACCCTCGATGATGAAGACGCGCTGTGGGGAGAAAAACCGGTTGCTGAGGTGATCGCCCGCACCCACGCCGCCGGCGTGGAAGAGGTGGTGGTGAAGCGCGGCGCGGAAGCCTGCCTGGTCTCGGTTAGCGGGCAACCGCTGCGGGAAGTGCCGGCCGTCAGGCTGGTCAAAGAGAAGGTGGTGGATACCACCGCCGCCGGAGACTCCTTCAGCGCCGGCTACCTGGCCGTTCGCCTGACCGGCGGCGATGCCGAATCCGCCGCCAGACGCGGACACCTGACCGCCAGCACGGTGATCCAGTATCGCGGGGCGATCATCCCGCGGGAAGCGATGCCGCAGTAATTCTCCGCACAAAGCGCTCTCCGGCCGCCGCTGGCGCGTCGGAGAGGCGTTAGGTTACTGCCCCGGCGGGATGTCGCTGGCCTCGCTGTGGGCGTCAACCGTATCGGCGCTGCCGCTAGCCGCCGTGGCCGCCGGATTCGGCGCCATCAGTTTTTCCCAGGTGGCCTGCAGCTCCTTCATATTGTATTCCGGTTCGCCCTTCGGCTGTTGCAGCACCAGCGCCATGTCCTGCGAGAGCTGCTGGCGCAGATACTGGTTCAGCATGTCCACCGTCAGGGAGTTGAGGAACTCCTGACGCAGCTTCTGGTACTGCTCCGGCGCGATGTCCACCACCTGATTCTGCAGGGAGCGCATGCGCTGGCTCATCAGAATGTCGGTGTCAGTGCGCGCATAGGTGGCAAACAGCTTCTGCAGCTCGAGGCTTTTCTGAGCGATAAGCGCGTCAAACTCCTCCTGAGGCAGCCCGTTGTCCCGCACTTTCGCCAGCTCGCGCGAAACCACGCTCAGGTTGTTGTTCAGGCGCTCGCCCGGGGAATCGATGTTGATGGCGCACTGCGCGCGCTGATATAGCACCCGGCAGTCAAAGCCAAGGCCAATATCCTTCACGTTATTTTTGCTCAGACTCTGCTGCACGTGCCAGAACAGCGCTTCACGGGCGAGATCGTCACGCCAGTAGCGCTGCAGCGCCGCGGAGTCGCGGATCGGCTGCCATGGCGCATCCCACATGATGGACAGTTTGTCCTGACGCACCGCGTTGGTCATGATGCTGACCGGCACGGTAGGCAGCGGCGATAAGGTCGGCACCGCTGCGGGGGTTTCCCGCTTGCCCTTCAGATCGCCAAAGGTCTTATTGATTTGCTCGGCAACGCTGCGGCTGTCGACATTCCCCACCACGATCAGCGTCATGGCGTCGGGGGTGTACCATTTTTGATAAAAGTCTTTCAGCTGAGCCACGTCGATCGGCTGCTTCAGCGGCGCGGCGGGGTCATGGCCCAGCATGGTGGACCCTTTCAGGCGATAGCGCCACCAACCCTCTTTGGTATCCAGTGGCCAGGTCGCCACCATGTCGCTGCCCTGCAGCGCATGATTGATCGATTCAGGCGTAATGGCCAGTTTACCGCTGGCGTCCGCCAGCCAGCTCAGCGCCTCTTTCAACAGATCGTTGCGGTTATTGGGCAGGCTGAGATTAAACATCGTGTAATCGTAGGAGACGATGGCCGGCGGCAGAGGACGCTTCGGGTCAATACTCTGCTGCCATAAAGAGCGCGCCTGCATCGTCGGCAGGCTGCCGCTTTGCGTCAACGCCAGGCGGGGAATAAAGCGGCTGAAACCGCTCTGCTGAGTGCTTTCGCTCAGCGAGCCAATATTGACGGACAAACGGACTTCGATACGGTCGCTGGGACGTTGCGGCGTGGCCAATACCTGCCACGACAAACCATTCGCTAAGGTCCCTTGTTGCCAGGCCGGATCAGGCTGGAGCGCTTCTGCCTGCACATAACCGGCCGCCGCTACCATCAGCAAACCGCCCGTTAAGAGTTTAATTGTTGTGCCCTGCATGTGAACCCCTGATGAACATTCCTGGTTACAACAGCACCCCACTGACGGGCTGCCGAAAAAAGTGAGAGTGAAATACGTCGGTTAGACCACACGGAGACGAAAATGTCGCATGACAACGTAAAATAATCATTTCGTGTCATTCCCACCGGGCGGGAATGACCTCTAATTATGCGCAGGAGGCCGTACTCCAGCAAGGGAGTACGGGCCTAAGAGGAGGATTTAAGAGGATAATTCGTGCGTTTTGTTCGCCGGAACACGGTTATTCAGAACGTCATCCATCTGTTTGGCATCCAGTTCTTTCACCCATTTCGCCACCACCACCGTGGCAACGCCGTTACCCACCAGGTTAGTCAGCGCGCGGGCTTCGGACATAAAGCGGTCGATACCGAGGATCAGCGCCAGACCAGCCACCGGTAAATGACCGACGGCCGAGATGGTCGCCGCCAGCACGATGAAGCCGCTGCCGGTCACCCCTGCCGCCCCTTTCGAGGAGAGCAACAGCACCACCAGCAGGGTGATCTGATGGAAGATATCCATATGGCTGTTGGTCGCCTGGGCGATAAAGACTGCGGCCATCGTCAGATAGATAGAGGTGCCATCGAGGTTGAACGAATAGCCGGTCGGGATCACCAGGCCTACCACCGATTTACGGCAGCCCAGCTTCTCCATCTTGTCGAGCATTCTCGGCAGCGCCGATTCTGATGAGGAGGTCCCCAGCACAATCAGCAGCTCTTCCCGGATATAGCGGATAAATTTGAAGATGCTGAAGCCGGTGGCCCGGGCGATGCTCCCCAGCACCACCACCACGAACAGGATACAAGTGATATAGAAGCAGATGATCAGCTGCCCCAGCTGCACCAGGGTGCCGACGCCATATTTACCGATGGTAAAGGCCATGGCTCCGAAGGCGCCGATCGGCGCCAGGCGCATGATCATATTGATAATGCCGAAGATAACCTGGGAGAAGCTTTCAATGACGTTGAAAATCAGCTGGCCCTTGCTGCCCAGACGGTGCAGGGCAAAACCAAACAGGACGGCGAACAGCAGAACCTGCAGAATGTTGCCGCTGGCGAAGGCGCCAATGACGCTGCCCGGGATCACATCCAGTAAAAAGGCCACTACCCCTTGATCTTTAGCCTGCTCAGCGTACACCGCCACCGCTTTCGCATCGAGCGTCGACGGGTCGACGTTCATCCCGGCGCCAGGCTGCACCACGTTGACGATAATCAGACCGATAATCAGCGCGATGGTGCTGACCACTTCGAAATAGAGCAGCGCCACCGCCCCGGTACGGCCGACGGCTTTCATGCTTTCCATCCCGGCGATCCCCGTCACGACGGTACAGAAGATAACCGGAGCAATCACCATTTTAATCAGCTTAACGAAGGCGTCGCCGAAGGGTTTCATTTGCGCGCCCAGTTCCGGGTAAAAATGGCCCAGCAGAATACCGATCGCTATGGCCGTCAGCACCTGGACATAGAGGCTTTTAAAGATAGAGGTTTTCATAGGGTGTCCTTTGGGAATAACCACAGAGCAAGAAGGGATATTTGACGTCTGTGGCTTAAAAATAACACCCTGGAAACATTTCAGAAATAACTAACGCTGAAAGTGCAACGCAATTGTTAAAATCTTTGAGCTGACTCGCACAAGTCAACAAAACATTTACAAATTTTCATCCTCCCGGGCCGGGGAGAGATAGCGCGCGCTGAATGCCTCCTGCGGCAAAGCGCAACCGAACAGATGGCCCTGGAGCACCTCGACGCCGGCGGCTTGCAACCAGCGGCGCTGGGCGTCGTTCTCCACCCCTTCCGCCACGATACGCAGCGACAGGCCGCGCGCGAGCTGGATCATCGCCGGCACCATGCTGACATCCTCCGGCAGCATTTCGATGAATACTTTATCGATTTTCAGAATATCCACCGGCAGAGCTTTCATCTGCTGCAGCTGGTGCAACCCGGCATAACCCATGCCAAAATCATCCAGCGCAATCTGCACCCCGGCCTCGCGCAGCGGGCGCAACCGGGCCATCACATCCTGCGGATCGTCCATCCGGCAGCTCTCCGTCACCTCGAGGATGAGGGTGCCCGGGGCGATGCGGTAGCGGGCGATCAGCTTCAGCATCTCCTCGCCGCGGTCATGCTCCAGCAGCTGGAGCAGCGAAACATTGACCGACAGCGGCAGCATAATCCCCTGGCTTTGCCAGGCCGCCAGCTGGCGGCAGGCCTCTTCCATCACCCAGTAGCCGACCGGGATAATCAGCCCGCAGGACTCAATGCGCTCAATCAGCGACGGCGGTAGCGACCAGCTGCCATCCGCCTGCCGCTGGCGCAGCAGTACCTCGGCGCCGCAGATCTCGCCGCTGGCGCAGGCCACCTGCGGCTGCAGCCAGATCGCGAACTGCTGGTTATCGAGCGCGGTCATAATGTCGTGCTCTTCCATCAGGCGGCGCTGAGCCTTTTCCATCTGCTCGGGATCGAAGAATTCGATCTGGTTTTTGCCTTTACGTCGTGCGGTGACGGCGGCCGACACCGCGCGCCGGTAAAACTGCTCGGCGCTGAGCCCGGCGTGGAACATGGCGATCCCGACGCTGGCGTAGGGGCGCAGCTGCAGCCCATGCAGCGGTAAACGTTCATTAATAATAGTGAGCACTTGCTTACTTAACGTTACCGCCTGCCACGGTTCGGCGAGGCCATCGGCGAGAATCGCGAAGTCATACCCGCTCACCTGAGCCAGCACCATCTGCGGCGGGATCGCGGCCCGCAGCTTCTCCACCAGCGTCAGGAGCAGCATTTCGCGCTGACTCTCCTTGAGGACCCCGGCGGCGTCCTGCAGGGTTTCACAGGCGACGACGATCAGCGCGGCGCTCTGCGGGCGGGCCACCGTCTGCTCCAGCATCGCCAGCAAAAAGGCTTTATTCGGCAGCTCGGAGACCGGGAAGCGGGTCGACTGGATGGACAGCTCATCATGCTGGCGGACCAGGCTCTGCTGGTTGCGGTTATAGCTACGCACCAGCATACCGATCTCGTCGTCATGGTGCAGGCGCGGGAGGGTCAGCTGATGGCCAAGACGCTCCTGCTGGGAGAGATCGTTCAGCTCGCGGGCGATACGCCGCAGAGGGCGAACCATCAGCCGGTTGATGCACCAGGTGAGCGCCACCGTCAGCATCAGCACCAGAAGCAAGTAAGCAGTCACTAACGTAGCAAGGGCGCTCATGACGAATTTATACATGCGATAGGAGTCGGCCTGCAGCACCAGATAGGCCAGCGGCTGCGGGTTGGCCGGCCGCTCCAGCGAATAAATGGGCAGCGAAATCTGCACCGGCAGCTCAAACAGCCGGGTGACGGTTACCGGCACCGGCCGCTCGGGGATAAATCGCATCCGCAGCGCCTGGAACTGGTTCGGCAATACCACATCCGCCCGGCTGACGATGCCAGCAGGCTGGATACGGCTTAAAATGGCTTCCGCTTCCGGAATATCGGCTTTCAGAATAGCCGCAGACAGCGGTTCGCGAACGGATCGCGCGATACTTTCTAACTGCGTGGCCGTGGTAAAGCGACTCTGTTGCACAAAGTGAAACAGCAAAATAGTACAAAAAACCAATACAAAGGCCATGGACACGCTCGCGACCATCGCCATCTGTTTGATTGTAAGTGAACGGCTGACGCGCAACGGTGTTCTCCACTGATACTGAATACATACCCGGTATCAATCCTTCAATCCCGGTCGTTTCAGGCTGATTATATACTTAAATCCTTCGCCCACGCCCGCGAGGGATGAAGTGACGGGATATTTCCGCGCGGTGGCGCGGACGCCGGGATACATCCCCGACGGCCAACGGTGGGCAACGCCTCACGAGTATACGCGAAGCGCGTCGCGGAGTGGCGCTCTGTAACGTAATTCAGCCTATTCTGCTACCAGTCGGCGTAGGGCACCAGCGGCTGGGGCGGCATATCCAGATCCCCCTGCCAGCCGGCCGCCGAGTAGCGGACGTAAAGCAGCGCATGGCTCGGGGTGTAATCCTTCGCCTGCTGAATATCGACCGCGGCGCCGACGAACCAGTTACTGGTCACCCGCCGCTCCACCAGCGCTCTGGCGGTGTAACCGAATCCATGGCTGCTGCTCCCCTCCTCCGTCAGCTCGCTGGCGCGCTGCCGGTAGTCGGACGGGATCAGGTTCAGCAGCGGATAGCGGGCTTGCGTCTGGGTGCGCGAATGGGACCATGACACCGACCCGCCGAGCTCCCAGGACCAGTTCTCGGTGCGCTGACGCCAGGTCACCGGCACGGCGAACGAGAGATACTCCTGTGGGCTGTAATAGCCGCCCTGGCCGAGGGTGTAGCCGCTGAGATCTTTGTCGTAGTGCCAGATCATATTGTTGAGGCCGACGGTGACGCGACGATTATTCTCGTTGATGACCTTGTAGTAGTACCCGGTCATCCAGCGCACGCGCCAGTTATCCGCCACGTTTTTACCGGTCAGCGAGTCGGCGCCCAGCGAGGACCAGATGCCGTGAGCCTCCCCGCGATCGTAGCTCAGGCTCAGGCCGCCGCCGTCGGCGCGGACGCCGCCCCAGGTGGCGCCGGTATGGCTGCTGCTGTCCTTCTGCCCGCCAAAGGAGAGCAGCGAGCTGGAGATAGGCCGCCGGTGGACGTTGACCGTGTACCCCACCGGCCCGACGTCGCTGCTGTAGCTCAGCCCCCCCACCACATCGACGACATTGAAGCCCATCGGCGTGGTGCCGATATCCCCGCTCCAGGTGTCATTCTTCCAGCCGACCGCCACGCTGGCCCCGCTGTCGGTCTGATTTTTACTGCCGCTGGTACAGGCGATCTCCCCGCAGGTGCCCCAGCTGGGCGAGTAGCTCCCGTCGCTGTGGGTGGAAAAGCTGCCGGCATCCATATTGACCAGGTCGGTGCGGAAGAACATCCGGCCATCCGCCAGCGGAGCATCCACCTGCAGCATGGTGGTATGCGCCTTCAGGTCGGAATAGCCGCCGGTGCCGCTGGAACCCCAGAAGTCATGTTCCAGGGTGACGTTCAGATCCTGCTGACGATAAAGGTCGGCGGCATCGCTGCGGATCCCACGCTTCAGCCAGTCATCATGGCTGTCGTTGCGCGTCAGCCGCGTAAAAGTATCGTTATCCTGCGGCTGCGCGGGGGTAATGCCGGAGGCCACCATCGCTTCCCGGTAGTGCGTCAGCGCCTGCTGCGGCGCCCCGCTCTGGGTGGCAAAGCGCGCGGCATCGCGCAGCACCAGCGCGCTCTCCATCGAGGGCGGCTGCGCCTTCGCCTGCGGCACAATCTGATTAAAAATCCGTTGCGCGTCAGCGGTATCGCCAAGGCCAGCTCGCGCCAGCGCCACCCGCCGCTGCATGTTCATGGATTCGGTCTCTGCGCCTTTCAGCTGCATGACCTGCGCCCGGGCGGCCGGTTTATCGCCCTCGGCCAGGTAGACTTCCGCAAGGCCGAGGCGCGCATCGCCGTTGTCGGCCTCCTGACGCAGCACCCGCTGATAGTTGGCAATCGCCGTCTGGCTGTCGCCGCGCTGCTGCGCCCAGTCGGCCAGCGTCAGATCATAGCGCACCGAGGCGGGCTGCCGTTTGATGAGGGCGATCGCCCCCGCTTCGTCGCCGCTGTCGCGCAGCTGGTTGGCCTGGCGCAGCACCCGGTCGCTTTGCAGGCGCGCTTCGAGTTCACGAATGTTATCCGTCCACGCGCTGCGCGGCAGAGCGGCGATTTGCGCCAGAGCCAGATCGTCCTGGTCGTTCCCCGACAGGTAGAGTCCCGAGGCGTAGACCCGTTCGGCGTCCTGCGGCTGGCGGTTGACCATCGTCCGCATCAGCGCGTCGGCCTCCTGGCGTTCGCCGGCGCTGACCAGATCCCGCGCCAGACGGTAGGTTATCCAGACGCTGTCCGGATCCAGCGCCAGGCGCCGACGCTGAACTTCCGCCGCCTGCGCCCAGTTGCCCTGGCTCTCCAGAGCCTGCGCCTGTTTCTCCAGCCGGTCGTTAGTCAGGCTGCGCTCAATATCATCGATACTGCGCCGCTGAGCGGGAGGGAGGCCGGCGATCCAGGCGCTGGCTTTCTCCGGCGATTCGGCGCGATAGAGGTTGGCCAGGCCGCGCACCGCCAGGTTATTGCCGCGATCCAGGCGCAACGCCTGCTGGTAATAGCGCTCCGCCGCCGCCGCCTCTTTGCGCGCCGCCGCGACGTCCCCCAGCCCCAGCACGGCATAGCTGTCGGTGCGATCGACCCGCTGCGCCTGGGCATAATAGTTCTGCGCCTGCGAAAGCTGGCCGGCTTTCAGGGCGTTATCCCCCTGCTTTATCAGCAGCCAGTAGCGGTTAGTTTGCAGCAGGCTGTCCCACTTGCCGCGGTTCGGGCTGTCAGGGTCCATGGCAATCGCTTTACTGAGCTGCGCCACTGCCCGCGCGCGGTCGCCGCGCTGGGAATAGGCCTGGCCGAGAGCGCCCACCGCGTCGCTGTCGCGGCTGTCGGCCTGAACGGCTTTCTGCAGATCCGCGACCGCCTGCGTGGTATTCCCGGACTTGACCGCCGCCAGCCCTTCCGAGCGGGCGCGGAAAGTCGGATCCTGCAGCTGCGCCTGCTGTTGGTCGAGCAGAACGCGGGCGTTCGCCGCCACCGAGCCGGTGGGAAACTGCAGAAGAAATTGCTGCAACGCCTGCACGCTGGCCTTACTCACCGGCATGCTTTTCACCTCACTGAACCACATATCGGCGGCGATACCGCGTCCCGAGGCCGATCGGGCCATCTCCGCCAGATAGGCGAACCCCTCCTGCGGTTTGTTATCGGCGAACATCTGCTTCGCCAGCGAAGTCAGCAGGCTGACGTTGCCCGGCGCGCTGGCGTTCAGTTTTTTCAACTGGCTGACGCCTTCGCTATGGCGGGCCGGCAGGCGCGCCACCAGCGTCCAGTATTCAATGGCGACGTCAACGTCATCCGGCACCCCGCCGTACAGTTTTTCATAGGCGGCGATGGCTTCATCGACCTTCCCGGCCACGCCCAGCAGTCGCGCCTGCTGCAGCGCCTGGCGGCCCTCGCCGGTGTTGCTTTTCATCTCATTGCGCGACGCCTTCAGCTCCGGGGAGTCCGGCGCCAGCTTCGTCAGTCGTTCCAGCTCTTTTTGCGCCCCGGCGGCATCCCCCTGACGCAGCAGATAGCGCATTCGCGCGGCAATCAGCTCCGGGTTGTTGGGATCAATCAGCTCCAGACGGTACAGCGACTGGCGCACCAGGTCTTCACGATTGCTGGCCTCGCCGAGGCGCACCTGCTCCAGCAGATGCTCCTGGGCAGGCGTCGTCGCCGCCTGCGCTAACGGCAGCAGCGCAACGCCGAGGGACAGCGTGAGTAAACTTAGTGAGAGCTTGCGCATTCCTGGTTCCAGTCAGGTTGTAATTCGCCACTCGCCGTGAAACGAAAACGGTGTTGATCCCAACCCTGGCCGAACAGCGTCAGAACTGCGCTGTAGTAGGCATCCGCGCCGGGATAGTTATCGGCGACGCGCTGGCGTTGCACCGACCGGGCCTCGTCGTCCTGTAAAAACGGCAGCATTGCCGCGGAGAAGCCCACTGGCCCCTGACCGCTGGTTTTGCCGGTGGCGATATTCACTTTCTCCGGCGGCACCCCCTGCTCCGTGGTCTGCGCCGCCATCGGCGCGAAGCGTTGCAGCAAACGCGCTTTCTGCTTATCGCCATCATGGAGCATGCCCACCCACAGGTAGACGCGAATCGCGTCATAGCTGCCGATCGGCGGCTTTTCGGTTTTCAGCTGCCAGCCTTTCCCTTTCTCATAGCGCACCCAGTCCGGGGTAAAGCCTTTCGGCGCGGTCTCCAGCAGCAGGCGCAGGTTACTGTCGCGCAGAGCGGGCCACGGCGCGCCAAAACGCACAAAGTAGGTGGCCAGCTGCGGCGGAAGATAGCTGGGGTTAAACCGCCAGCCGCTGTCATCGGCAAAACCGACTTTTCCCGGCAGCAGCATCGTGCCGAGGCCCGGTACCGCCACCGTCTCTTCAGCGACAATCCGCGCCAGCAGGGCTTTACCGGTCTCGGTGTACTGCGGCTGCTGCCACAGGCGGCCCGCCTCCAGCAGCGCCCAGGCTATCCACAGATCCGAGTCGGACGCCGAGTTGCTGTCCAGCAGGGTCCACTGCTCATCGTCCTTTTTGCCCCACAGCCAGCCCGGCAGATGTTGTTTCAGATCGCCTTCCGCCAGGTTGTTCTGCGTCCAGGTCAGCAGTTTGTCGAACCCTGCGCGATCGTTGGCCGCCAGGGCGAAAAACAGGCCATAGCTCTGTCCTTCCGAGGTGGAGATTTTGCGCGCATCGCTGGGGTCAATCACCCGTCCCTCGGGGCTGACGTACGCTTGTTTAAACTGCTCCCAGGCGGGCCACTGGCAGGCGGCGCCCACCTGGCCCGCCGCCAGCAGCAGCGCCGAGAGCACCGCGCCACAAAGTACTTTCATCATGGTTTACTCATCATCCAGGCTAAGACGGCGGCGGCTGATGATGCGCAGCATGCGCCACAGCACCCATGCCAGCAGCACAATGCTGATGGCGGCGAAGATCGCCAGCAGTATCGGGTGGTTAGAGAGCGCGAACCAGATGCGCTCGAACCAGGGCAGATGACCCACGTAGTAAATATCCCCCACCCGCAGACTGTTGACGCCGGATTCGCGGATCACCGCCACCGAGCCAAACATCGCTGCCCGCTTACCGCTGTCGTTGAGGGCGTTGGTCAGCAGTTCATTACCGCGCGGGCTGTCGGCCAGCAGGGCCACCACGCTGCGCTGATCGTTATACGGCGACTGGAAGCCAATCACCGCCGCCATCGGCCCGGAAGAGGTAATGTCGGTGCGGGTATTGGGCGTGCGGGCCTCATCGTCGGGATAAATGCTCGCCAGGTCATAGTGGCGCATCGGCATTTTCACCCAGCTTTTGGTCGCCTCGACCAGCAGGTTGATTTTGGTGTCGTCCTTGAGCGACGACGGGATCGCGCCGATCAGCAGCAGATCCGCGTCTTTATTCTTGATCTGGTTGCCATCGTCGGTCATCTGCAGATTAATCGCCGCCAGACCGGTCTGCGAGCCGATGCCCCCCAGCGCCTGCAGCAGCGTCGCCACCTGGCCCTGGGTCGGCGCCTTCGGCACCACCACCAGCGTGTCGGAGAGGTCGGCCATACGGCTGTAAGGGAAGCCCGCATTGGCGAAGACGCGCAGGTCCGGCAAGGCGATAAAGTGATAATACTTCGAGAAGTCGATGGTCGAATCGTCGCCAATCACCACATGGTTCTGCACCGGCTGGAAGGTAATACAGTTGTCGATGGAGCCGCCGGGCATCGGGTTCATATACTGGAAGTCAAAGCGCAGCTGGTTGACCGCCCCAAGACGCAGCGCGGGGATGGTGACCTCCGATTTGCCGTCCAGCAGCCCCTGCAGCACCGGCAGGCGCAGGATCAGTTTGTTCACGTCCTGGGAGCTGTTAAGGCTGAACGACTGCAGGAACTGGTCGTTGAGGCTGATATCCATCCGCGAGCTGTCCTTCACCGGCGGCATGGTGTAGCGGTATTTCAGATCCATATCGATGCCGTTGGCCCGCAGCAGATAGAGATCCGGCGGCAGGTTAAGCGCCACGGTGATGGCATCCGGCACCAGGCCGCTGGACTGCAGCTGTTGCTCATAGGTTTTCAGCTCAGCGAAGGTGACCGAGCGGTCGGTGCGCACCCAGTTCGGCGCGTCGTAAGGCTGACGCGGCTGCAGGGTTTTGATGCCGTCCACGGTGACGCTGCTGCCGCGGAACAGAATATTGCCCTGAGCAATCCCCTTCGCCGCCAGCAGCAGGTCGTTATCATCGCGGCCGAAAATCACCAGCAGCTTGACGTAGGGATCGTTCGGGTTGTCGATCATTTCGATGGTCGGCGCCTTGACCGGCGGATGATCGCGCAGGAAGTCCGGACGCTTGTCGTTGGTGGCGAAGACAATGGCGTTACGATCCGGCAGTTCATTGAAATAGACCGGGAACTGCTGGCCGCGCCAGCCGGCCTTGCTGCCGAACCAGGAGGCGACTATCGCCGCCGCCTGCTGCTGGGTGACCGCTGGCGAGCCCGGGAAAATCATCGGCAGCTTCAGCGGGCGGTTATCGCGCGGATCGTAGAACGGCACCGGGAAGTGTGACAGATCGTTATTTACCTTCAGCGACTGGTAGGTGAGATCCAGATAGCTTTCGCGTCCGACGTCCAGCCACAGCGTGCTGCTGGCCGGGTTTTCGCAGACGTCGCGGTAGTGGCCGACAAACTCCAGCCGTACGCGGTTGAAGTCGGTGATGTACAGCGGGTCAATCGGCAGCTGCGCGCGGATCTTTTTCCCCAGCTGCTCTTTAGTGACGGGCAGGACGCCCATCAGCTCATCGTTAAGATAGACCTTCAACTGCGACTGCACGGGCAGCAGCGAGGGCGATGGGGTGTATTCCAGATTGAGCAGCGCGTTGGCGACCAGCTCATCGCTGCGCATGCCGAATTCGACCGACGCGTCAGGCCGTGAGCCGCGCAGCACGATGCTGCCGGGCGGCGGCGCGATGGTGGCAAAGCTCAGCTTCACCTCCCGCTGCGGCACGTTCTCGGCCACCGCCGCCGGAGCGGTCGGTTCGGCGAGGGTCGCCGTCGGCTCGCCCACCACGATCGGCGCAGCCGGGGTCGCGGCCTGCGGCTGAACGCCAGGGGCAGCGTTCGCCACCGCGGCCGGCGCCGCGTAAGAGACCAGTGGATACCAGCTGCACATGCCCACCGCTACTGCACACATCCAGGAAAGTTTTCTTTTCATCGCATTATCATCATTGTTGAGCCATTGCCGGGTCTGCGGAGAGCGTCGGCGCGGCGCGTTCAGGGCGTCGGGGTACAAACGACGCTATCCAGGCCACCAGCGAAGTGAGCGCGCGAAAAACCACCTTCACCGACGGCGGCGAAAACTCCGCCAGGTGACGATAGCCACGAAAGCCCAGCTTGAGGATATCCAGCAGGCTTTCCATCGGCTTATCTTCCGGGAAGCTATCCTGCCAAAGCGCCCACGTATCAGCGCGGGCAAACGTACACTGCACAAAATCGATATGCTGCTGGTTGGTTAACGGCAGCAGCTGGAGCCCCACTTCGCTGCCGTTGACCCGCGCGACCCTGACCGGGAAGGCATACTCCTGCTGTCCCCGTTTGAGCAGCAGCCTGGCGTTCTGGCCTTCCAGCACCTGCGCGTCGCCGTTAATTTTGATCCCCAGTCCGCCGTCGGAATAGTCGTGGACGGTGCAGGAGAACAGGTGGCCATCTTCGCGGGCGATAGCCGCCGGCATGCTCATTTCGACACGGTGCGAACGGCGAACCTGCTTGCTTTCAACCGAGACCGCCACCGCGCCGCCAAGAATAATCAGGTTGTAGAATACCCAGACAATACTCACCCAGACGGTGAGGATTTCATTTTCCGGGCCGTACATGAAGCGCCAGATCCCCACCGCGACGCCGACCAGATTGAGCAGCACCAGGTAGATATAGGGCCGGGAGATCACCCAGTCGACATACTCCTCTTCCACCAGCCCGCCCTTCGCGGTGACGTTGAACTTGCCTTTATGCGGGTTGATCAGCGCCACAAAAGTGGGCGGCGCGATATACCAGGCCAGCACCGTCTCGTAAATTTCACTCCAGAACGAATGGCGATATTTGCCCTGAATCTTCGAGTTGGTCAGGCTGGCGTGGATCATGTGCGGCAACACGAATAGCGCGATCATCAGCGCTGGCGCATAAATGATATAGGCATGGAGCAGCAAAAAGGCCAGCGGCGCCGTGAGGAAGATGAGGCGCGGAATACCGGAGAGAAAGTGAAGCATGGCGTTGGCGTAGCAGACGCGCTGCACCAGCTTCAGGCCTTTGCCAAACAGCGGATTATCGAGGCGGAATATCTGCACCATCCCGCGCGCCCAGCGGATGCGCTGGCCGATATGCGCGGATAAACTCTCCGTCGCCAGCCCCGCCGCCTGCGGAATACGCATATAGGCGGAGGTATATCCCCGCCGGTGCAGACGCAGCGAGGTGTGGGCATCTTCGGTCACCGTTTCGACGGCTATCCCGCCAATTTCATCCAGCGGGCCGCGGCGGATAACGGCGCAGGAGCCGCAGAAGAAGGTGGCGTCCCACATGTCGTTCCCGTCCTGCACCAGGCCGTAGAATAGCGTCCCTTCGTTCGGCGTTTTGCGAAAACGACCAAGGTTGCGCTCAAAGGGATCGGGCGAGAAGAAGTGGTGCGGGGTCTGCATCATCGCCAGCTCTTTCTCTTTCAGGAACCAGCCCATGGTCATCTGCAGAAACGAGCGCGTCGGCACATGGTCGCAGTCAAAGATCGAGACGAACTCCCCTTTGGCATATTTCAGCGCATTATTGATGTTGCCGGCCTTGGCGTGTTCGTGGCTGGTGCGGGCGATATAGTGCACCCCAACATCTTTGGCAAACTGGCGAAACGCTTCCCGTCCGCCGTCGTCGAGGATCCAGATGTTCAGCTTGTCCTTCGGCCAGTCGATACCCTGCGAGGCGTAAATGGTGTTTTTCACCACGTTGAGATCTTCGTTATAGGTGGGGACGAAGATGTCCACAGTTGGCCACAAATCCATGTCCTCCGGCAGCGGCACCGGCTGGCGATTCAGCGGCCAGACCACCTGGAAGTAGCCCAGCACCAGCACCACCCAGGCGTAGGTCTCTGCGAACAGCAGAATGATCCCGCACACCAGACTTACCGGGTCGTTCCAGTTCAGCGTCGAGGTATAGCGCCACCAGATATAGCGGCACGACACCGTCAGCGACAGCACGATCAGCATCAGCGCCGAGAAACGGCCCGGGATGCGTCGCACCAGCAGCGCCACGCCCCACAGCAGCATCAGGAAGATAAACTGCGACAGCGGGTTAAAGGGCTGCGTAATACACATCAGCGCCAGCACCAGCGAGCAGAAGGTCACCCCCCCAAGGATCGCCCGGCGCAGTTTAGGATTGAGGTGTGCCAGCTCTTTCTGTTTATCCAGATGGCCGGTCCGGGCGTTCATCTGCTCAGGCAATTTTTCCAGCCACTGCGTATAGCGACCGTGCACCCCTTCCAGCGCCGCCAGCGAACGCCAGTTGACCTTTTTCTCCGGCTCCGGCACGCGCGTCGTCAGTAACCACAGGGATTGCAGCAGGTAGCGCAGCGGATCCAGCGGACGCGGGCGATGCGGATTTATGTGGGGAAAATAGGTTTCATGGCGGGCCAGAATCGCCTGCCAGCGCGGCGTCTCCAGCGGCATCAGCGCCCAGACCAGCGACGCCCACAGACAGCCAAGCGACGCCGACAGCCACGAAGCGCCGTGCTGCCGATAGTCATCATAGCGCGCACGCAGCCGCTCCCCCACCGGCGGGGCCAGCAGCAGCGTACTGAGGCGGATCATGCCGCTCTCCCGGCGGAATAGTGGATCAGGCACCAGTTCGCCAGGGTCAGCACCTCTTCCGCCGCCAGCGAATCCTGACGATACTCCCCAAGAGGTTGTTTCGCCGCCAGGCACTCGGCCATCGCCTCGTCGCGGTGAATCGTCACCGGCAGGATGCGCGGCTGGCTCTCCAGCCACAGCTGGTAGAGATCTTCCTGCAGCTGGCTGCCGACCCGCAGATCGTTAATCAGAATATCGCCGTTGGCCGGGAGGGGCTGCTGGTGTAGACGGATATGGCTATTGGCGTCGGGATGAACCACCACCAGCGAGCGATCGCAAAGCGTCAGCAGCTCGCGAGTCAACGGCGAATAACCCGCCGGCAGATCCAGCAGCAGCCAGCGGTACTGGCCCTGTAGCTGCTGTACTGCCTCCTCTATCGCCCCCAGGGTGGGCTGCAGCTGGTCGACATTTTCTCTTTCGCCGGCGCTGAGCTGGCCAAACGGCAGCAGATCGATATGCTGCGTATAGCGCAAGCCCGCGTCACGCCAGTCCCGGCCGTCGAGCAGCGCCCGCGCCCAGCCGTCCTGATGATGGATATCGGTATTAAAGAAAAAGCGCAGCATATTATCCGGGCTGGCGTCGATCGCCAGCACGCTTTCACCGAGCAATTGCAGGGCCCAGGCGAGTGCAGCCGTAATGGACGTGACGCCAGTTCCCCCGCGCACGCCCTGTAATCCCAGAATAGCCATCTCCGGCTTCCTTATTTTTTCTCTGCAAACTCTGCCAGCAGCGGCCAGCGCTTCAGCGCCGCGTTCAGCTGTTCGCGCCTGGAAATATCATGATAATCAATATCCGGCAGGGAAAATGCCCGGCTAAGCGCCAGAAAATCATTTTGAAAGGTGTACCCCAGCGTGGCGTCCGTGGGTACCGCAGGATCTTTTGCTGGCATATCTCTGTCCGTTCGAAATTTATTATTAAACCAGAGGACGTATACAGCTCATCCTTAAAAGCAGGTGTACATGCTAAAACTGATGACCTTTAATTTCAATGTTAGGTTTACTCTGTCGGTTTCGCTAGTAAACTTATTCAGTGTCAATCAGGGCGCACGAGGGATGCCGTGGATAATGTATTTACTTTGGGTATTTCATCATTATGGGATGAAGTGTGCCATATGCCGGTCGGCGGAGTATGGTGGCTCAACGTCGACCGTTATGCCGATGCCGTCAGCCTGTTTAATCAGACGCTGGCCGCGCAGGCGAAAAACAGCCACGTTGCCGCGCTGGTTATGGGAAACAAACCCAAGGATATCATTTCCTTAGATCATACTCACGGTCCGGATAATATCGCGCTGTTCACCCTGCCGAATCGCCCGCAGGCGCTGGAGGAAATACACCGCGATTTAGTCTGCTCCCTCGAACCTGGCAATTATTTGTTTATTCTGCTATGCGCTGAAAATGCCTGGCAAAATATAAATAATGAAAAGTTATGCGCCTGGGTAGAAAAGACCAGCCGCTGGGCGCAATATCACCGTTGCGCGTTCTTAGCGATCAATTCCGCGCAGGAAATCGATCGGCAGCTGACTCCCTTATTACGTGAGTACCGCTCCCTTTCCGGACTGGCAAGTATTCGTTACCAGGGCGACCGGCATATCTTTGATATTGCCTGGTGGGGAAGCGATAAGGGTATCAGCGCCCAACAGCAGCTGATGGTGCAACATGATGACGCTGGCTGGCGATTAGCGCAGGACGCTGAAACCAGCGTGCAGCCGCGCAGCGACGAAAAAGCGATCCTCAGCCATGTGCGCGTGCTGGAAGGCGCCCCGCCGCTGTCGGAATACTGGACGCTGTTTGACACCAACGACGAGGTCTTCAACGCCGGGCGCACCGCGCAAGCGGCGACGATCCTCTTCTCCATTACCCAAAATACGCAAATTGAACAGCTGGGCCGCTATATTCATACCCTACGTCGCCAGCGCGGTACGGCGCTGAAAATCATCGTCCGTGAACAAACCCCGAGCCTGCGCGCGACCGATGAGCGGCTACTGCTCAGCAGCGGCGCCAGCCTGGTGATCCCCAGCAGCGCATCGCTCTCCCGCTGCCTGACGCTAATCGAAAGCGTACAGAACCAAAAGTTCTCCCGCCATATCCCGGAAGATTTTGCCACCCTGCTGACCTGGAGTCAGCCGTTAAAGCTGCGCGGCTACCAGAAGTGGGATGCCTTCTGCGAAGCGGTACACAACGTGATGACCAATACCCTGCTTCCACCCGACAGCAAAGGCGTGATGGTGGCCCTGCGCCCGGCGCCGGGGCTGCGCGTTGAGCAGGCGCTGACGTTATGCAAACCTAACCGGATGGGCGACATCATGACCATCGGCAATAACCGGCTGGTGCTGTTTTTGTCGTTTTGCCGGATCAATGACCTCGATACCGCGCTAAACCACATTTTCCCGCTGCCGACCGGCGATATTTTTTCTAACCGTATGGTGTGGTTTGAAGACAAGCAAATCCTCTCGGAAATCGTAATCATGCGCGGCGTCGAGCCGGCGCGCTGGAACACGCCGCTGCCTCTCTCGGTCGGTAAAAACGAGACCATTAACGCCACCCACGATGGACGCCACTGGCGACGCTACCCCGAACCACTCCGGTTAACCACCCGCGAGGAGCAAGCCTGATGATGTCTCTCGCCGATATTCTGCAACTGGTGGTGCTCTGCGCCCTGCTGTTTTTTCCGCTGGGCTACCTGACGCGCCACTATCAGCGCCGGATCCGCACGACGTTAAGACTGATGTTCTTTAAACCCCGTTACGTGAAACCGGCAGGGGTATTACGCCGGGGAACAACGGTTAAGCAAGGCAAAGCGAACAAATGACAAATAAAAAAACGACCGCGGCACCGCTTCCGCTCTGGCAGTACTGGCGCGGCCTTGGCGGCTGGAACTTCTACTTTCTGGTCAAGTTTGCCCTGCTGTGGGCCGGGTATCTCAATTTCCATCCGATGCTGAACCTGGTATTTCTCGCCTTTCTGCTGGTGCCGATCCCGCGCGAAAAGCTACACCGTATCCGCCACTGGATCGCTATTCCGCTGGGATTCGCGCTGTTCTGGCACGATACCTGGCTGCCCGGGCCAGAGTCGATTTTTAGCCAGGGGTCGCAAATCGCCGGCTTCAGCGCCAGCTATATCTGGGATCTGATTGTCCGCTTTATCAACTGGAGCATGGTTGGCGCCTTCTTTGTTTTGCTGGTGCTATGGTTGTTTATCAGCCAGTGGCTGCGCGTCACCGTGTTTGTCTCGGCAATGGTCGTCTGGCTGGCGGTCAGCCCGCTGCTGCCGGCCTTTACCCTATGGCCCTCCGGTCAGCCCACCACGGCCGCCGCCACGACCGCACAGGCCAATACCGGGGCCAACGCCGCCGCTGGCGCCGCGTCCAGCCCCGCCAACAGCGATATTCCGCCGCAGACCGAGCCGCCGACCTCAGCCAACCTGACCAACTGGCTGAACGCTTTCTATGCCGCCGAGCAGAAGCGCAAGACGCCGTTCCCGGACCAGCTGCCGGCGGATGCGCAGCCGTTTGACCTGCTGGTGATCAACATCTGCTCCCTCTCCTGGTCGGATATTGAAGCCGCCGGTCTGATGGATCATCCGCTATGGAAGCACTTTGATATTGTCTTCAAAAACTTTAACTCCGCGACCTCCTACAGCGGCCCGGCGGCGGTGCGCCTGCTGCGCGCCAGCTGCGGCCAGCTGTCGCATACTAACCTGTATCAGCCGTCCGGCGCCGATTGCTACCTGTTTGAAAACCTGGCGAAGCTCGGCTTCAACCAGCAGCTGATGCTCGGCCATAACGGTCTGTTCGGCGACTTCCTGAAAGAACTGCGTTCGCTGGGCGGCATGCAGAGTCCGCTGATGGACCAGACCGGCCTGCCGGTCAGCCTGCAGGCGTTTGACGGCTCCCCGGTGTATGAGGATCTGGCGGTCCTCAACCGCTGGCTGAAGACCGAAGAGGCCAGCAGCAATCCGCGGAACGCCACCTTCTATAACACCCTGCCGCTGCATGACGGCAACCACTTCCCGGGACAAAGCAAAACCGCAGACTACAAAGTGCGGGCGCAGAAGCTGTTTGATGACCTGGATAACTTCTTCACCGAGCTGGAGAAATCGGGGCGGAAAGTGATGGTGGTGGTGGTGCCGGAACACGGCGGCGCGCTGAAGGGCGATAAGATGCAGGTATCTGGCCTGCGCGATATTCCAAGCCCGTCGATCACTAACGTCCCGACGGCGGTGAAATTCTTCGGCATGAAGGCGCCGCATGAAGGGGCGCCGATTATCATCGATCAGCCCAGCAGTTATCTGGCGGTGTCGGAGCTGGTGGTGCGCGCCCTCGACGGCAAAATGTTCAGTGAGGACAGCGTCAACTGGCAGCAGTATGTCGCCAACCTGCCGCAGAGCGCGGCGGTGTCCGAGAACGCCAACGCCATCGTCATCCAGTATCAGGGCAAGCCTTATGTCCAGCTGAATGGCGGTAGCTGGGTGCCTTATCCGCAATAAGCGACAAGGCCGCCTATGTTGGCGGCCTTACATCGTGAGACGTTCCCATTCTACCTTCTCAGCCCGCAGGCATACGGGCGGGGAAGGCGGCAAATCAATCACCGTATTTAGCGCTGATCCTGTTTCGCCAGCCAGACCAACAGCTTGAGGCTGGCAGAGTAATAATCATCCTTGTCGTCAATCTGCGGCGCCTCCTGCGGTTCACCCAGCGTCAGATCGCGCACCGCCAGCAGGCCGCCGGCCATATACCAGGGGGCCACCTCGTTGGTGCTGACGTTGATCCACGCCGGGGTTTGCAGGCGCGGGTAACTCTGCATCCAGGCCTTCCAGGGCGCGAGCAAGGCGCTGTGCGGATCGGCCCACGAGAGATACAGCGGGATACGGATCGCATCGAAACTCATCCGCGGCGGCCACTCTTTGGCTGGCAGCATCTTGCCATCCGCCCGCAGCGCCACCCAGTCGCTGGGTAGATGTGATTTCCCCCAGCCCATTTGCCCCAGCAGCGCCTGTCCGTCGCTCTGCAATGTCCGCCAGGCGGTGAGATGCGTCCGCTCCGCGAAGGCGCGCCAGGCCGGGAAGATGAAATAGGAAGGGTTAAGGTTCAGGTGATCATTGAGGTTGAACCCTTTCACACCCGGGAGCATTACCTGGCGACCGGCGAAAGACACCACCGTAGACTTCAGCAGGGCGGCGGTGATGGCGTCAGAGGCAATCGCATAGCGCTTATCCTGCCACTGCTTTTGCGCGCGCAGCAGCGCCCAGGCGATCAGGGTATCGCCATCGGAGGCGTTGTTTTTATCGGCGATAGGGTCCGGCGCCACCGGGTTATAGCGCCAGTAAAACAGCCCGTTAGACTTGTTGCGCAGGGTGTTGTCCGTCCACTGCCACAGCTTGTCGAACGCCGGACGATCGTTATTCGCCACCGCCAGGAGCATGGCGAAGCCCTGACCTTCCGTATGCGACACATTGCCATTGGCGGTATCAATGATACGACCATCCGGCATCATAAAACGGGCCTTATAGCGCTCCCAGGCCGTATCCGCCCACGCCCTGGGCACCAGCATCACTACCGTTGTCACTATCACCGCCACTAAAGCACGCAGGGGCATAAATTCACTCTTTATGGATGGTAGTAGAGAAACTGAACGTCAGAGACGGAGAACACCCGCTCACGCTGCAGTATCACGTGGGCACTGCCTCCCTGACTCTGCAGCCAGCGAGAATATAACCCCTCGAGTATGGCACAGAACGCGTTGCACCAGCGCACGCGCCCCGCTTCGGCGCGGCTGACCGGCAACGCCTGATGGCGCAGGCGCAGGCCGTCCTCACCGACATCGATGGTCACCACGCCCCAGTGAAAATGAGTCAGCAGCCGGTTGATATTGGCCTCCAGATCCCCCACCGTCTCCGACGCCGGCAGCGGATGGGTCTCCGCCAGCGAGGCGCCCATCTGACGCAGGAAGGGCTGGCTTTCCAGCTCGCCGGCATTATTTAGCATACCTTCGACCATAATAATCAACAGATCGAACCATCCGGCAGGCGTCTGCTGCTGCTGAAACCAGGTCATCACCACCGGGTTATTGTTCTCCGTCATCATCAATGATCTCCTAACATATAGCGAATATAGAGCCCGGCGGTGCTTTCGTTATAATCCCCGAAGGTGTCATAGCCAATCTGGCCCCCCAGGGTCATTTGTTTGTTGACCTTGTAATCCGCCCCGGCGCGCAGGGTATACCCTATGCCGCTCTTCGAGGTCGCGGAGTAGTAGGCTTCCTTGGCAAACCCGTTGCTCACCGCCGTCTCCAGGGTCTGCTGCCACTCCGAATTGGTCGGGAAATAGGCGCTCTTATCCTGACTGTAAGACTGATAGCCCACCGAGCCGCCGAGCTTCATGGTCCAGTTATCATATTTCTCCGTCAGACTGACCGGCAGCGATACGCTGACGTAGTTTTGCGGACTAAAGTAGCCCCCCTGACCATAGGTGAAGTAGCTGAGGTTTTTGGAGTAATCCATATAGCTCATGCTCAACCCGGCCTGCAGCTGGCGGTATTCGTCATGGTAGGGACGAAGATAGACCCCGGCATTGGCGTTGATACTGGTGTTGCTGGCGACGTTCTGCCCCAGATAGCTGTATCCACCGCCGCCGACATAGAAGCCCGCGTCGCCGTCGTCATAGCTCAGCTGCAGGGTGCCGCCGTTTTTCGTCACCTGCCCCCAGGTTTTTCCGGAATAGGCGTCTTTCAGACCCACGTAGGAAAGCAGGCTGTCGGTTAGCGAGCGGCGTTCGCCGGTGAGGATCAGCGACAGATAGTTGGTCAGCTTGGGCGACCATTTCACCCCGCCGACTACGGTATTAAGATCCTGGCCCAACGGCGTGCTGCCGATATCGACCCGGTAATCGTCACCGCTTAACGCCAGCGCCAGTTCGACGCCATTGGCCTTCTGCGAATCGGTCGAGCCGCTGGTCTGGTCAACGTTCGGCTTGCGGCTGGACGAAGAGAGATAGCTGGCCACCTGCCCCGCATCATAGCTCCCGAGCTTCGCCAGGTTTTCCATCCCGCTGCTGGTGGTCGGATTGAAATCTGCCGCGTTCAGGGTGCCGAGGCCGCTTAACGCCTCGGCCCCTGGATTGCTGGCGAAATAGGCCGTCCGCTCCGCCTCGGTCATCGAGGCGATCGCCGCCTGCTCGCTGGTGGCGGTACTCACCATGTTGGAGACCGCGTTAGCCAGCGGGTTGGCGCCGTAGCGACGCCAGGCGTCGCCGCTGGCGGTCCCGGCGTTCAACGACACCGGGGTGACGGTAAAGTCAAAGCGCGAGTCGCCAAACGGCGAGGATGACCAGGTCAGCGGCGTCCGGAGCTCCGTCAGCTTGCTGGTGCCCGATTCGCCGTCGCGTCCACGCACGTCCATTCCCCCCTGCAGCCAGCTGCCGGTTTTCTCCTGCAGCGACTCCATCATGGTGTCCACCTGACGCAGCATCCGCGTCTGGGCGGTGTCCACCGGCAGATCGGTGCGCTGGATCCCCGGCAGCGTGGAACCAGGCGCGGCGGCCGACTGGGCAACCTGCCACGGCATGTACTGCCCGTAGGCGGAGGCCGTCCGCGTCGGCGCCGACGTTTGCGACACGCCGATAAAGGGGTTATCCGCCGCCAGCACCCCGCCGACGGTCGGCGTTTCGCTACTGTTGGTGCTTTGCATGCCCAGCAGTTTGCCGCGGGCGCTGCGCAGATAGGTCATCGCCTGCTGATGATGTCCCTGGGCCTCCGCCACTCTCGCCAGCAGCAGCAGGCGATCCGGGGAGTTATCCTGGCGCAAACCGCCGGCCAGCTGTTCAGCGCGATCGTTGTTCCCCGCCGACAGCGCCACGTCAATGGCCCCGGCGCGCGCATCCTGGTTCGGCGTATCGCGCGTCATCAGGTAGTCATAGACCACCCCGGCCTCTTTGTTCATTTTGCCGCTCTGGTACAGCCGCGCCATGGCGAACATCAGATCGGTATTTTGCGGATCGCTTTGCATAGCGCGGATCAGCTTGTCATACGCCGCGGCGTAATTGCCCTGCTCGCGCAGGCGGTCGGCTTCGTTGATCACATAGCCATTGCGAATGCTCGCCAGCTGCGTCGGCGTACTGCTGGCCTGCAGCTGCGGATTGCTGATCAGGTTCTGCGCCTCGCCGGTCAGCCCGGCCTGATTCAGGACGGCGATCTGATCGGCGTAATCCCCGGCATTGCCGGATACGCCGCTGCTGATATTGTTGCGCACCAGCGAGACCGCGGTGGTCAGGTCGCCGCTCTCGGCCAGCAGACGCGCCAGCTTGCCGGCGTCCGCCGGGGCTTTTGGCGGCGTGGAGGCCATCGCCCGCAGGGTATTGCTGGCGGCGATGGTATTGCCCTGCGCCAGGTAGTTTTCGGCCGTCACCAACTGCAGGTTGTAGTTCACCCGCTGGCGCAAATCGCGCATGTCGCTGGTCTGGCTGCCGCCGGGAATGCGCGCCAGCAGCGTCTGCGCCTGCTGCCAGGCGCCGTTTTCGCTGGCAAACAGGGCGGCGGCATACAGCGCACTGTTGCTGGCGCCGGGGCGATAGGCCGCCGACATCAGCGAAGAGGCCTCGCTGCCGTTACCCGATTTTTGCAGCAGCCGGGCCAGGTCGAGGCGCAGCCAGGGATCGTCCGGATAGCGGGCGACGCCTTCGCGCAGGGTGGCAATGGCGCCGGCTGGGTTACCGCTGCTGACCTGCGCCTGGGCCTGACGGCGCAGGGCATCGCCCGGCATACCGGCCACCACCCGCGGCTGCAGTTTTTGCCGCAGGCTCTGCGGGAGCGTCTGCAGCATCGCCTGCGCCTCGGCGGATTTATTCTGCTCGCGCAGCACGTAATAGAGGTTTTCCCGCGCCGCCGCGTTCTGCGGATCGTCATTTAACAGTGAGCGCAGCGTTTGCTCCGCCTGGGGCAAATCTTTGTTGTGCCGCAGCACATCGGCGCGGAACAGCTTCGCCGAGGCGCCCTGCGCCCCGCTCTGCTGCGCCAACGGCGCGGAGAGCGCCA